>Ga0316203_1000596_pt1 | contig 39814 bp, 71 predicted proteins | sample 6monrhotite_MG_FD_204940 | JGI IMG/M metagenome (GOLD analysis project Ga0316203, IMG submission 204940) | Microbial mat bacterial communities from mineral coupon in-situ incubated in ocean water Damariscotta River, Maine, United States -... | ecosystem: Environmental > Aquatic > Marine >... | reverse complement strand
ACCCCCACAACCCCCCCCCACCCCCCCCCCCCCCCCCCCCCTCCCCCCCCCCCCCCCGCCCCCCCCACCCACCACCCCCCCCCCCCCGCCCCCCCGCGCGCCCCCCCCGCCCCCCGGGGTAGGAGATTGGAGTTGATATTTATGTAAGGGTACTCACAGCTCCCGTACACATGACTTAAAAACACCGAATAAGCTAATCTGAAATATATATGAGAAGTATCTAAAATAACCAAGACTGTTGAGAGGTTACGCTGATTTGAGAGTAAAAAGGGAACCGTATTGGTAAACCCTCTTTGATTGAGAGTTGATGCGTGTCGTATTGCCCGTTAGGGTTTGTAATCGCTGGCACATCACCAGTTGGATTGGGAAGGTTCCTCTGCCCCCGACTTAGCCTTTTGTTTAGTGAGCTTGGCATTATTAGCTCGTGCCTCCTTGGCATTAAATTTAGTATAACTCATATTTTTGCTATATACTTTATTTTAGTTAAACTTTTAGGTAGCCATATGTCAGATCAAGAGTTAGCAGAAGATGAAGAGTGGGTTTATGAAGATGATTGGTCGTGTTTGAGGACTAAAGAGGGATTGCCTTATAAACATCAGGCTTACTTTTCTGATTTTATTGATAACTTTATGAAAGACCCTGGTAGTCCGACACAGGCATTAAGGGATGCGGGGTTCCCTGAAAGTAAATCCATGACAATGACTGCCAAACGAATGTATGAGACGTTAAAGCCTTATATTTTTGAGCGATTTGAAGAACAGAAAAAGAAATTTGCCTTATTAGGCTATCAGAAGATTATTGATGTTGCTGAAGATACTGATGCACCACATCGTGAGAAACTACAGGCGGGAAAACTGTTGATGGATTATGGCGGTCATGCGCCTTCTGTGTCGATAGATGTTGATATGCAAGTGGATATTACTGATGTTAGACAAAAAGCACTTGATAGAATGAAAGTAATTGACGGTGATATAGTTGAAGACAATGATATGGTATCGATTGATAAAGAAACGCTATCAATGTTGTTAGAGGCAAAGGAAAAGCTAGATGGCAAAGTATAGTAAAGCGCAAGAAGAGGAATTAATGCTGGATATATTTGCATTAAAGAATCAGCCTGAGAAATTTGTCCGATATTGCTACCCGTGGGGTGAGCATGGAACGCCATTAGAGCATAAAACGGGGCCGTCTACGTGGCAAATGGATTTGTTCATGGATATTACTGAAAAACTACTTTGGAATGAGGCACAGCGAAAAGATAAAAAAGATGCTTCGTTAATACGCGAGGCAATTGCATCCGGTCATGGTATTGGTAAGTCTTCAACGATGGCATGGCTATCGCACTGGTTTGAATCTACCCGACCAGGCGCGACCACTATTGTTACTGCAAACACGGAAGATCAGCTTCGAGGTAAAACATGGCCTGAGTTAGGTAAGTGGGTCAATATGGCTTTGAATGAACACTGGTTTGAGGTCACAGCAACTAAAATGCTACCGAGTAAATGGTTTGGTGGCCTTGTCTCAAGACAACTCTATATTGATATTAAATATTACTATGCTGCGGCTGTAACGTGGAATGAGGATAAGCCTGAATCCTTCGCGGGAATACACTCACAATACGGTACGAATTTTATATTCGATGAGGCCAGTACAATACCAAGTCCTATTTGGGAGACAACACTTGGCGCAATGACAGATGAAGATGGGGATAAGATATGGGCTGCATTTGGTAATCCGACTCAAAACTCTGGCCCTTTCTTTGAATGCTTTCATAAAAACAGACGGTTATGGAAAAACAGAAATATAGACTCTCGAACCGTTGAAATAACCAATAAAACCTACCTTAATGAAATTATAGAAGAATATGGCGAAGATTCTGATGTATCAAGGGTGCGTGTTAAAGGCCAGTTCCCAAGACAGGGCACAAATCAGTTTATATCCGGCGAGGTTGTCAGTGAAGCTCAAATAAGGCAAGTAGAAGAAGACAGAGGCGCACCTTTGATAATGGGGATAGATGTTGCTCGTTTTGGTGATGATGAGTCCGTGTTCTTTTTCAGAAAAGGCCGTGATGCTCGCTCAATCCCTGTTATGAACTATATGCACATGAGCGTATTAGAATTAGCTAACGAAGCAGCTAAAATGATTAATGAATATAAGCCCGATGGTATCTTTATTGATGAGGGCGGAGTGGGTGGTGGGCTGGTTGATATATTGCTCGGGCGTGGCTTTAAGGTTGTAGGTATTAATTTTGGCTCAAAAGCAAAAGATAAAAATAAGCATTTGAATATGCGCTGTCAGATGTGGGATGATATGAAGGACTGGTTATCTCGTGGCGCTATTTCAGATGATGAGATATTGTATTCTGATCTAACCTCCCCTATGTATAAGTACACAGGGGATGCGTCAACACTGTCTTTAGAGAAGAAAGATGAAATGAAAAAGAGGGGGCTGTCAAGTCCAGATTGGGCTGATGGATTAGCATTAACATTTGCAGCACCCGTATCCAGACGTGACTTTGGGCCTTATGATATAAATAGAGGTGTTAAGATAGTTGACGGTATTGACTATGATGTATTTGCTTAACTGAATATTATGGTACATACTTTGCAAAACTGAGGAAATATTATGGCAAGTCTAACAGAGATATTTACAGGTGAGTCGCGTCATGCCCGTGATAGACGAATAGCGGACGAAGCTCAAGCAAATCAAAATTTAGTTGATATGCAAAATACTATTCGTCTCGTGATGGATGCAAGAGACCAACAGCAGGGCGAAGAACAGGCCGCAGCAGTAGAGCAGGAAAGATTATCTTCATTAGAAGGCTCTGCCTCTACAGTCTTAACCAGCACAGAAGGTGTTACAGAAGACCCTGTATTGCGTAGACGAAAATTGAGAGGGATGGACTCATTGGCGGCTAGTGATGAGTTATTAGGATGAGCGAAGTAGCTGATATATTCAATAGGGTATCCAGGCTCAAATCTGATCGTGGCTCGTGGGAATCTCATTGGGAAGAAATAGCAGAGGTTGTTCTACCAAGATATAAAGATTCTTTTATAGGTCAAGCCTATGTAAATACAAAAGGCGACAAACGCACACAAAAAATGTTTGATGCAACAGCCGCTTTAGGATTAGAGCGATTTGCCTCTGTTATGGAGTCAATGCTGGTTCCTAGAAATCAGAAATGGCATTTTTTAAAGGCTTCAGATGAAGCATTAAATCGGGATAGAGAAACAAGGCTCTGGTTTGATGCAGTAACCGATATTCTATTTAAACAAAGATACACACCTAAAGCTAATTATGCCTCTCAGCAAAATGAGGTATTTATGGGGCTGGGCGCATTTGGTACGGGCGTTATGTTTCTCGATCAAATGGCAGAAGGCGGTATTCGCTACAAAGCCAATCATTTAGGCGGTATTTATTTTGCAGAAAACCATCAAGGCATTGTTGATACTGTTTATCGTGAATTTCATTTAACAGCTCGTCAAATCCTACAGAAGTTTGATAATGAGCGTGTACCTGAATCAATACACAAAATAGCAGAGAAAACGCCAGAGCAAACCTTCGAGATAGTGCATTGCGTAAAACCCAATATGGAGCGTGATGAGGCTCGATCAGACTTTAAAGGCATGGAGTTTAAAAGCATCTATGTCACAAAAGAAGGTAATTCAATATTAGAAGAAGGTGGATATAACACATTTCCTTATGTTGTTAGCCGTTATGTTACAGCGCCAGGTGAGATATATGGTCGATCTCCTGCAATGACAGCCCTGCCTTCTATCAAGACATTAAATGAGCAGAAGAAAACAGTATTAAAACAAGGTCACAGAGTTGTAGACCCTGTTTTATTGATGCACGATGATGGAATAGCGAACACATTTAGTATGCGCCCAGGAGCAGCAAATGCGGGTGGCGTAAGCGCAGAAGGCAGAGCTTTAGTTCAGACCATGCCTACAGGTAATTTATCTGCTGGTTTTGAAATGATGAACCAAGAGCGCGAAGTTATTAATGATGTTTTCTTAGTTAATTTATTCCAGATATTGACTGATAGCCCTCAAATGACTGCTACTGAGGTATTGGAGCGTACTCGTGAAAAAGGCATGTTATTAAGCCCGACTATGGGCAGGCAGCAAACAGAAGCATTAAGCCCAATGATTGAGCGAGAGCTTGATATATTAATGCGTCAAGGTTTATTGCCACCTATGCCTCGACAGTTACTTGAAGCTGAAGGTGAGTTTGAAATACAATATGATTCACCATTATCACGCGCTCAACGTGCCGAGGAAGCAACAGGCTTATTTAGGTCATTAGAATTTGCTACTAATTATGCGAATGTATCTGGCGACCCTTCTGTATTTGATTATTTTAATATGGACGAAGCAATTCCTGAATTAATGCGTATCAATGCGGTTCCTGAAAGATGGAAACGTGCTGATAAAGAAATTAAAGGTATCAGGCAAGGGCGGCAGGAGCAAGCACAGCAACAGCAAGCTATTGAAGCTGCACCAGCACAAGCGCAATTAATAGGGGCCGCTAAATGAGCATGACAGAGAGAGTAAAAGACTTTCTTTTTTCAAGACAGCAAGCTTATAGAAGCGTATTTGATGGGCCAAAGGGTGATATTGTTACAGCAGATTTAGCTCGTTTTTGTCGTGCAGTAGAATCAACAGGCCATCCAGACCCACACATGGCAGCAAGATTAGATGGTAGACGTGAAGTATTTTTAAGAATTCAACAACATCTACAGTTATCACAAGATGATCTGTGGAAATTACTCAACGGGGAACAATAATGACAGATGCAGCAGCAGATGGTAGCCAAAATCAAGGTAGTTCAGATGGTGGAGCAAGTACGCCACAATGGACTGAGGGTTTTTCAGATTCACAAATGGCGATTGTACAGAATAAGGGCTGGTCAAGTCCTAGCGATATGGCTAATGGGTATGAACATGCCAGTAAGTTTATAGGCGGCGATCCAAGCCAGTTAGTTAAGATGCCAAGTGCAGATGATGCAGATGGTTATAATGAGCTTTATTCAAAATTAGGCCGACCTGAAAAAGCAGACGGATACTCATTTAAGATGGCCGATGAAATGGGTGGTGATAATTTTACAGGCTGGATGAAAGACACGGCTTATAAAATTGGTCTTTCTGATAAACAGGCAGGTGAACTGGCAGAAAGCTTAAATCAGTTTAATTCTGAGTCTATGCAAAACATGCAGAGCCAATCACAGGCCAATACTACGACTCAAATTAATGAGCTAAAGACTGAATGGGGCGCAGCACATGATAAAAACACGCTTCAGGCAAAAGTAGCCGCACAGTCATTAGGCATTAGTGAAGACCAAATTAAAGGTATTGAGAGTGAGCTTGGTTATAAAGAAACAATGAAGCTCTTTCAAAAGCTAGGTGAGAAGGTAGGGGAGGCTAATTTTCAGGATGGTACTGATAATCAGGGATTCCAATCTGCAATGACACCAGAGCAAGCAAAATCTGAAATATCACGATTAATGACAGATAAGGACTTTATGAACGCATGGTCAAATAAGTTTGCGCCAGGTCATAAAGAAGCAGTTGAAAAGAAAGCTCAATTAATGGGATTAGCTCATGGATAAAACTGAAATAAGAATGCGTTGTTTAGAAGTCGCTCAACATATGGCAACTAAGTTTGTATTAGAAGACAGGAGCCGTATCACTGATATTGCAGAAGATTTCTTTACATTTGTAATAAATGAGGATAAAGTCAAAAAAACGTCGCCTAAGAAGGAAAAGGCAAGCTGATACCCGTAAGGCCAGCACTGTTTTAAAATGTAGCCCCGAAACCGGATACGCTAGGGTCATTCACGCCAAAAGTGATGAACTTTAACTTAAACGATAGGAGGGGCTATTATGTCCTTTGAAATTAGCACTGCCTTTGTGCAAGACTACAAAAATACTGTAGATTTCTTGTTACAACAAAAAGGCTCAAAACTGCGTGAAGCAGTTACAATGGATACCTATACTGGTAAGGCTGGTAAAGCAGTTGAACAAATAGGCGCTGTAACAGCACAAAAGAAAACTTCACGTCACTCTGACACACCATTAATTAGCACACCACATGATGCTCGCTGGGTTTTTCCAGAAGATTATGAATGGGCTGATTTAATTGATAATCAAGACAAGCTTCGTATGATTATCGACCCTACTTCACCATATGCCATTAATGGCGCTATGTCTTTAGGTCGCTCACAAGATGATGAGATTATCTCTGCATTCTTTGGCACTAATAAGACAGGTGAAAATGGCACAACTAGCACAACTTTCCCAGCAGGGAATCAAGTTGCTGTAACAGTTGGCGCGGGTTCAGCTACAGGTATGAATATTGCCAAGCTTCGTGCTGGTAAGAAAATACTAATGGCAAATGAAGTAGACCTTGATAGTGATCAGCTTTTCGTAGCAATAACTGCTGAACAGCACGATGATCTATTAGGTGAGGCTCAAGCGGTTTCTCTTGATTATAATGATAAGCCGGTATTGGTTGATGGTCGTATTACATCATTCATGGGCTTTAATTTCATTAATATTGAGCGTCTTGATGTTAACGGCTCTAGCCAGCGTCGATGCCCTATGTGGGCTAAGTCTGGTATGCACTTGGGTATGTGGGATGATATTAGCGCAGAGGTTACGCCTCGTGCAGATAAGTCTTATGCTACTCAGGTTTATGTTTCTGGTACATTCGGCGCTACTCGTCTTGAAGAAGGCAAAGTAGTCGAAGTAATTTGTGCTGAATAAGGGGAATAAAAATGGCTGAAACTTACTCAAATGAAGCGACAGATTACTTAAACACAACACCTTCTGTATTTGCAGATGGTAGCGTGGTTGGTGGTCGTTTACGTCGATATCGTGCAACTATCACAGCGGCCTCTCAAGCTGCTGCTGATACGATTGTATTAAATAAAATACCTGCTGGTTCTGTATTTGCATACGGTGTATTAAATGCGTCTGCTACGATGGGTGCTTCTGCAACTATCGCTATCGGTACATTTACGACCGCTGATGTGGCAATTGATGCCGACATCTACCGTACTGCTGCTACATTTACCACAGCTAATACGCCAACATTGTTTGGTAATAACCTGGGCGCAGTAGATGCGGCTTTCACCTCAGATACGCTTGTTAAGCTAACTGTAGGTACGGCTGCACTTCCAAGCTCTGGTACATTAGTTGTAGACTTGTATTACACAAACGGTTAATAGCCGACAATTAAAACACTCTGTAGCGTCATAGGTTTGGCTACCTGCTACGGGGTGTTTTTCTAGGAGATTAAAATGGCAGTTGCAATAATTGATGTAAAAAAAGAGGATGAGCTTCAAGATGTTACTCGTACTGCTACTGGCGGCACAGTGACAAATGATGTTCGTGTTACTTATGAAGATGCACTTACAACTCAAGAGATTGTATTAGCACTTGATAATATTAAAGAGTTTGTTCTTCAAAATGATGTAGTTGCATAATGTCCTCTGAAGTAGAGATATGTAATTTAGCTCTACAGGAACTTGGCGCAAAACGAATCACATCACTTGATGATGATACAAAGAATGCCAAGCACTGCAAAGCGGCTTATGCAAAAGTTCGTGATATTGAGTTACGAAAATATGTTTGGAATTTCTCAATAGGTAGAGTTGTTCTGGCCCCTGATGTGGCTACGCCTGCATTTGATTTTGATTTACAATTCTCATTACCTTCTGATTGTCTCAGGGTTATACGCCCTAAAGACGTTGATTGGGAAGTATCAGGAAGAAAGATACTGACTAGTGAAGGAACTATATTAAATCTTAAATATGTAATTCAAGTCACTGATACAAATCAATTTGATATTAATTATATAGATGTTCTATCTAAAGCACTTGCTTTGAAGTTAACTGAGGTAATTACTCAGTCAAACACAAAGAAATCAGCTTTACAGGCAATGTATAAAGATGCAGTAAAGGAGGCTAAACACGCAAACGCTTTCGAGAAACTTTCTGAAGAACCACCTGAAGATACATGGATAACAGCGAGATTATAAATGCCTAAAGTTTCACCCATTTACACAAGTTTTAACGGCGGGGAGTTCTCGCCTTTATTGTATGGGCGCACTGATTTTCAGAAATATGGAACAGGCGGTAAAACGGTACTTAACTTTATATCCACCATTCAAGGGCCTCTTGAAAGGCGACCTGGCACTATGTTTGTTGCCGAGGTTAAAGATAGCTCAAAGAAAACAAGATTACTGGAATTTGAATTTTCAACAACTCAGGCTTATATCATTGAGGCGGGTGAGAATTACTTTAGATTCTATAAAGACCAAGCACAAATAACCGAATCAGGTTTAACGATAACTAATATAACTCAGGCGAATCCTGCTGTAGTCACTATAACAGGCCATCCTTATGCTAATGGCGATCATGTTTATATTGATAGCGTAGTAGGCATGACTGAGATTAATATACCAACACGATACACAGTAGCTAATGTCACTGCAAATACATTTGAGCTATCAGGTATCGATTCAACTGCATTTACAGCCTATTCGTCAGGCGGTCTTGCATATCGTATATATGAGGTCACTAGCACATTTTTAGAAGCTGAATTGTTTGATATTAAGTTCACACAATCTGCTGATGTGATGTATTTAACTCACCCGCTACATGCGCCTCAAACATTAAGCAGATCAGGACATACTAGCTGGACACTGGCTGATTTTGCATTTTCTGCTGGCCCATTTGAAACAACCAATTCTACAGCCACTACATTAGCAGCAAGTGCGGCTACTGGTTCGGTGACATTGACTGCAAGTGCTGTTACAGGCATTAATGATGATACTGGGTTTCAATCTACTGATATAGGTCGATTTGTAAGAATTAAAAATACAAATTGGGCATGGGGCGAAATCACAGCTTATACGTCTACAACCGTTGTCACGGTACTGGTCAAAGATGGTAGCTTTCCAACAGTTGCAACAGGGTTTTGGCGTTTGGGTGTATTTTCCGATACAACAGGATACCCATCTTGCGTCACATTTTTTGAAGATAGATTGTGTTTTGCTGGCTCAACCAATAACCCGCAAAGAGTTGATGGAAGTCAAAACGGAGACTATCCGAATTTTGCACCAACAGAAACAGACGGAACAGTGCTGGCAAGTAATGCAATTGCCTTTGTGCTTAACTCAAATGCAGTGAATGTAGTTAGATGGCTTCAAGATGATGAGCGTGGGCTATTTATAGGCACAGTAGGCGGTGAGTGGATACTAAAGGGTACTGGTGGTGCGGCCCTTGCTGCTAATGCGGCTCCACAGGCAGTTAGATCAACAAACTACGGTAGCGCAAATATCCAACCTGAAAGAGTAGGTAAAGCGACTTTATTTGTTCAGAAATCAAAAAGAAAAGTAAGAGAACTTAAGTACATATTTCAAGATGATGGATTTAGCGCACCCGATACAACAGAGCTAAGTGAGCATGTAACGGTGGGCGGCATTGATGATACAACCTTCCAACAAGAGCCATATTCTGTAGTATGGGCCGTTAGAGGTGATGGTGAGCTACTTGGTTTAACATATGAGAAAGAGCAGAATGTGGTAGCCTGGCATCGACATGAATTGGGCGGAACTAGCGTTATAACTGAAACAGTGGCAAGCATACCTGCAACAGATGGTAGCCGTGATGAAACATGGGTGATTGTAAAGCGAACAATTAACGGCGGAACAAAACGATACATAGAATATATAACGCCTATTTTTGATAGCTCAACAGTACAAGCTGATGCTATATTTGTTGATTCTGCTTTACAATATTCAGGCGCAGCAGTCAGCTCATTAAGTGGGTTAGACCATTTAGAGGGTGAGTCTGTATCTGTATTGCTTGATGGTGCAGCGCATCCTGATGTAACAGTCACAAATGGCGCTATTACACTACAGGAGTCAGGCGAAAAAATAAGTGTAGGTCTTGGGTATGTGTCTGACTTTGAAACGCTAAGAATAGAAGCGGGCGCAGCAGATGGAACAGCACAAGGAAAGACTAAGCGCATACATCGTGTTATATTTAGATTGAATAGAAGTTTAGGTATGAAGGTTGGGCCAAATTCTAGCGAGCTGGAAACACAAAGTTTTAGAGAAGGGTCTGATTTAATGGATACAGCAGTACCTTTATTTACAGGGGATTTTGAAGTAGATTGGGATGGTGACTATGAGACTGAAGGCCATATATTCGTCCGTCAAGATCAGCCCTTACCATTAACCATTGTGGCTATTATGCCTCATTTAGTAACTCAGGATAGATAATGGCAGAAGATTCCTCAAGCGCTGGCAAGATTATATCTGGTGGCTTATATGCGGCTGGTGGGTTTCTATCTGGTCAAGGCTCAATGCAGCAGGGGTTTTCATCAGCAGCATCTTTAAATGAGCAGGCAAATAATGCAGGTATCAATGCGGGTACTGCATTACAAAATGCGGCTATAAATGAAAGAATAGCTAGACGCGAAGGAAAACGATTTAGAGGTGAAGTTCAAACAGCAGTTGGCGCATCAGGTGTACAAATTGAGGGCTCAATTGTTGATGCTATGATTGATGGCGCGGTTGAGCTAGAAAGAAATGCTATGAATATTCGCAGACAGGGTGAACAGGAGGCTAGAAATTTGAGGTCACAAGAAAGAGCAGCTAGAACTGAGGCGGGTGATGTGCAAAGAGCCGCAGCGGCAAATACTGTAGCGGGTGGAATCGGAACAGTTGCGAGTGTAGCGGCTATAGTTGGTGGCGCATAATGCCTAAAATTATACAGCCAGCACAGAAAGCACAATTCACAAGCCCAAGATTAGCCTCTGCTAGGCCATCACAGTTAGGTAGAGCCAATCAGAATATAGGCAAGGCGGTTACTCGATCAGCAGAAATATTAAATCAAGCTGTAGAACGTAACGCAGCAATTCAATCTGATAGAGCAATGGCTGATTTTAGACTTAATGCACAAAAAGAGTTAAAGGATAGGCAGCTATCGGCTGGGCCAGGCGCAGAGAATTTCACTGAGAATTTTGAATCTTATCTATTAGAAAATAAAGAGAAGCTAATGGAGGGTGGAACCTCTGCTTCAAGAGCTAGACTTGATTCTCAATTTGGTAATATGCAGTTATCAATGCAAGGCCAAGCAATGAATTTTGAAACAACAGAGAGAGCGCGTCATGCCGTTAACTCTGCTGAAATGGTATTCAATTCAAATGCCTCTGCAATGCGTCAAAATCCTGACTTCGATCAATTGGGTGATATTTTAGAGCAGAATCTTGAAACAGCAAATGCGCTGCCAATTGACGATTCTAAAAAAGAAGCTTTAGCTATACAGTCAAATCAAGCGGCTCATTTTGAAATGTTTAATGGGTTTCTTGATGGCGCACGTAAAACTAAAAATGTTGGTCTTGCTACTGAATTACTGAATGATTTAAAAGACACAGGTAAGTGGGAAACCGCTATGACTGAGCCTCAGTTTGTTCAAACATTAAATAGGGCAATGGCATTATCTGAGCAGATTAAGAATGACAATAAAGCAGCCAATGTAGCGGCTTTGACTGATTATGTAGGACAAAGATCAGATGCTAGACGTGCTGACTTAATGCCTGATATGCACAAACTAGTAGATGAAACGTCAACAGATGAATTCTTCAGGAAAAAATGGCATAACAAATTAGATAAAGCTGATGAGCGCGGGAATGTTAGATCAAAAACACGCCATATCTCACTGAAAGACAGGGCTGTATTATCTAAAAATGTTGAAGCCAATAAAGACGAGAAAGGCAATTTCTTTGAAAATGCTACTACTGCTGATGTATTCAAGTCTGAGCTTGCATTGCATGATAAGAACCTGAAAACAAGACGTGCTGAATATGCTATTGAAGGTAATGAGACTCTGCCAGAGCTATATACAAACTGGAAAGAAGACCCAACAGCACAGAATATTAATGCTTACTTAAATGCTCAAACTGCCGAACAGACTAGAATGGGTATAAGGCCAGGCAATGTAAGACTATATAAGAATTCAGATATAGCCGGACTTAAATTTAAGTTTGAATCAATTGAGAAAACGGCTGCTGGTGCAAATGTTTATTTTGAAGAAATTAAGAGCCTTCAAAAGCAAGGTGATATGGCATGGGGATTACTTCAAAGACAGCTTGTTGAAGAAGAAGTATTAACAGGAACCTCAGCTTTAGTCTCTGGTATGAGTGATATTCGTGATGATGCAATGATGCTTACAATTCTTAGAGCTGAAAGAACAGAGGACGATTTAAAGAAAGTATTAACAAAACAGCAAATTACAGATATAGAAGAAATGGCAAAAGTTAAAAATGCCGATATGATGCAGACATTAAAACACAACCCTTCTGGATTGAAAGCAGCTCTTGAGATAGAGAGAGCATCGGTATTGGGCGCTATGCAATTAATGGCAGATGGCACAGCAAGTGATGTTGATGATGCGTTGACTAGATCATATACACCATTTAGCAATAAACATGAGTTAATTAAAAACTACCGTGTGCCTATTAAATTTCAGCCTAGCCAAGTACAAAGAGGCGAAGAGACTGTCTTATCTGATTTAAAAAACCATATTGGTGATGGTCTTGGCGTAACATCTATATTTATCAACAATACCCAATTATCTTCAGATGAGGCATCAAGGCGACTTAGTGAAGAAGGCCAATGGGTTACAAATGGTGATGAATCAGGCTTAACCTTAACTTGGTCAAATGGTTCTGCTGTATGGTACACAGATGAAAATAATCAGATGAAGCTAGTAACAAAACAATTTGATGAGTTGCAGGATATTGGATTAAGCGAGTTTGAGAAAGGCGCAAGAATTATTGGTCGAGAAGATAGATGAGACTTGTAACTGAAGAACCTAATATAAGTTCAGTTCAATTGCTTGAAGATCAAGAGGTCGATTTAGGCGAGGCTCTATCTGCTACTGCAAGCCTTACGTGGACTGAATCAATATCGCCAGTATTGTTTAGAGGGTTAGAGCAAAACCAAGAAGAAACAGTCGCTTTCTCAGGCAAATTTCCTGAACGCTATGGTCTGCCTGAAAATAGAAATAAGCCTGTAAAAGAGAACCAGGTAACTAAGGTAGATGCACTAGCAAAGGCTGAAGAAGCGGGTGTTAATTTAACAATACCCGAAAAGGGCATTTCTGACTTTAAGCTAAGTGAGTTAATCCGATTACAGCAAGAGCAGCAGGTTCGCAATTCAATAACGGCTAGTAATAGAGATAGCGGGTTTTTTGTTGGTGCTGCAAAACTAGGCACGTCATTAGGTGTATCTGTATTAGACCCTCTCAATGTAGCCGCGGCCTTTGTGCCTGTTGTCGGTGAGGCTCGTATGGGCACTATGCTTGCTAATGCTACTAGCGCATTAGGCAGGGCCGGTGTTAGGGCTAGAGTTGGCGCTATTGAGGGCAGTGTTGGTGCTGCTGCATTAGAGCCGCTTATTTATAACCAACTAACTGAAGAACAATTAGATTACACTTTAACTGATTCATTCCTAAACGTGGCATTCGGCACTGTATTTGGTGGTGGTATGCACATGGGAATGGGGGCTATCGGTGATGCTCTAGCTAAGAGATCGGCTAAAATAAAAGATGGCACAATAACCGAGGCAGAATTAAACACACCAGTTGAGCATACAACACAACCAATAGGGCAAACTGCCGAACATATTAATTCGTTAACCCCACAACAAAGAGAAATTCTAGGTCGCACTGCTGTATATCAGATGGTTGAAGGCAAAGAAGTAAATATAGAAGCCTTGATAAAAGGGATGGACGAATCTATTGTGCCAAAAAGGGCCGATGTTGAAGCAACTGTTAGAAGCGAATTACAGGGTGAATTTTCAGCAAGAACAGATAAGGCAAATGCAGAATTAAAAGAGATAGCGACTAAGACTGAATCCCTACAGAAAGAGGTTGAGAGAGCTAAAACTGAAAAAGCAAAACTAGAAAGTGAGACAGTTAAAAAATTTACTCAAGATGATTTTAAAGGCAGTAAATCAGACAGAAAGCGCAAAGCAAAGAAAGCGAATGAGAAATTAGCCTCTGAAACTAAAGATAAGTTAAACGCAATAAATGGCAGAGTAAAGAAATTAAATGAAAATATAGCTGATAATGCGTCGAGGAAAGAAAAGCTAAGTAAGCTTGATGATGATTTAGTCACTGAAGAAGTAGATGCTCGTCTTAATAAATTTAAAAAGAATAAACTATCTCAATCAGTAAGTGATGGCATTGAGCAACAAGGCCTTAAAAAGTCGATTGATACCGCTAATGAGTCACTAGGCGCTGGAAGCCTGCCAAAAGTAGCTGCTGAAATACAGCAAAAGATAGATAGTGGTATTGATGCTAATGTTGATTTAGATCAAGCCACTAAGTGGTTAGATGAAATTACAGAAGATATTAATGATTTGCCGCCAGAGTTAAAGGCAGCAGGGCTAGAAATTATGAAAGATGAAGCAGATAAAGTGGCTATTGCTAAAGAAACATCAACTGCTATTAAAGCAGCATTGAAATGTAAGGGAGCCGCATAATGCCATTAGGTACTTGCAGAGCATCGGTAGAAGAAAAGATAGGGCGTGAGCTAAATACCGCAGAGCTAACTGAGCTGGATAGAATCATTGATAACGCAGCAGAGCGTATGTCAGGGCGCACTGCGGATGAAACAACTGAGCAGATCGTTAAAGAGTTAAATGAGGCTGCTGAACAACTTGAAATAGCCGCTATTATTGAGCAAAGAAACGCAGCATTAAACTTTCAGAAAGAGATTCAACTTGCTAATACATTGATTGAAGAATGGAGTGATGCGCCAGGCGAAGGGTTGCAAGCATTCTTACTTAGCTCAAACATTAAACGAAAAGGCGCAAGGGATGCAGTCGCTACTTCTCAAGAGGCTTTATCACATCAGTATGTAATGGGTATGGCAGCAGATTTAGAGAAAGCAGGGGTAATGGAGCATGGCACAAAAGGTAAATTTGATGATGAAATATATAAGGCCGCTTATCAGTTAAATAGAATTGATGGCCCTGATGAAACGATTATGAAAGGGTTTCAGAAAGAGTCAATTGAAGTTGCTAAAATAGTGAATAAATTTACTGAAGCTGCAAGGCAAGACGCTAATAAAGCAGGTGCTTTTATAAATAAAGCTGATGGTTATGTAACCACACAAACACATGATCTATTTAAAATACGTGCGGCTGGTAAGGAGAAGTGGAAAGAGTCAATAACCGATCTAATGGATTGGGATAAAACCATGAAAGGCGTTAGCGAGACCCAAAGAAGTGTTGAGCTAGACAGAATGTATAAGGAATTCTCAGAAGGCTCGCATGTGTCGCTTGATATGGAGCCGAATATGACAGGGCTTAAAGGCTTTGGCAATGTAGGCAAGCGCATGAGCCGTGAGCGCGTATTGAAATTCAAAGATGCGGAAGCAGAATTGGCTTACCATCAAGAGTTTGGTACTGGCACACTGATGGAGAATGTATTTCATCAGCTAGAAAAATCAGGCGCACAGACTGCATTAATGCGAAAACTTGGCCCTAATCCACGTCAAACACTAGATAATGCAATTGAGCGTGTAAGAAAAGATGCAAAAGTAAATGATGGCGCAGATATGGGCAAATTCGATGAAAAGGTCGAATGGATTGAGCGCAGAGCATGGCCTAATATAACGCATGAAAATAGAATCCCTGGCAATCATATGTGGGCACAAAGAAGCTCTATGCTAAGAGCAGTAGAAATGATGGCTGATTTGGGTGGGGCTACTATATCAGCGGTTGGTGATGTAGCATTTTCTGGTTCTGAGTATCGTTTTCAAGGCGGCTCAATGGTTAGTGGTGTACTTAAATCGCTTGGTAATATAGTGCAAGGCGTTCCATCAAAAGAGAAAATTCAAATATTAAGTGAATTATCCGTTCATTTGGATAGTGTTACACATTCTTTATCAAGGTTTGATGCTAGTCGTGATATGCCTGGCCTTGCATCAAAAGCTGTTCAGAAATACTTTAAATTCAATCTGCTTAGGAAGTGGACAGATAACCAGCGCTCAGGCTTTGCTATGATGGCATCACATAGACTTGGCTCTATGAAAAACAAAGAGTTTTCAGAAATGCCTGAAGGGTTAAGCTCTATGCTAGAAGGCTTTGGCATAGATGCTGGTAAATGGGATATATACAGACAAGGCGAATCAAGCTTTGCAGATGGGAAAGACTTTCTAACCCCTGAAGGACTCAAATATCTACCGGATGATTTATATGCAAACTACTTAACCTCGAAAAATGTTAAGCCAACTGCCGCACGTATTAAAAATCTACGGGAAGAAATGAACGATCAGTTTAGAAGTTATTTCTTTGATAGAGCAACCACAGCAACCATTGAGCCTAATACAGCTGTAAGAGCTGCAACCATTGGTGGAACCAAGCCTGGTACAGTTGAAGGTGAGGCATTAAGGCATTTCTTTATGTATAAATCGTTTATGGTTGGTGTCGCTAAAAAGATATTAGGCCGTGAATTACATGGTTATTCTGCTGAAACCAAGTCAATATCTCAATTAACTATGGATATGATAGGTCTTGGGTCAGACAAGAAAGCCACTTTAGGATTTGCTAATGTGCTTGCATGGTCTGCTGTGTCTGGTTATGCGGCTTTAGCTATTAGGGATATGATAGCAGGTAGAGAGCCTAGAGATATAACTGAAGACCCCGCAGGCGTCATAACAAAGTCGATGGTTCAAGGTGGTGGCATGGGCCTATATGGTGATTTCTTGTTCGGTGAAATGCATTCTCGTTATGGTATGAGCGCTTTAGGTTCATTTATGGGGCCTACATTTGGACGCGCCTCTACACCTATTGACATGTGGTATGGGTTGAATGACGATGATACAGAAACAAGAGACGTTGCTGGAAGGGCATTCAAAGAGCTTTGGAATACTGTGCCAGGAAATAATCTATTCTATACAAAATGGGCCACAGACTATATGATAGGGCATAATATAAGTGAATGGGCAAGCCCTGGTTACTTAAGACGGACTGAGAAGCGAATTAAAGACAATACAGGGCAGGATTATTGGAATCCACCTAGCGAACAAATACCATATGGCGGGAATTTTTAAATGACTGTATCTAGCTCAACAAATAGAGACGACCATGCAGGTAACGGAGTTACGGTTGCCTTTACGGTTAACTTTAAATTTCTTGCTAACTCCCATATTAGAGTTATACACAAAGATGCTTTAGGCGTTGAAACAACGTGGGTTGAAATAACAGACTATACGTTGACAGGTGCAGGAAACCCTACAGGCACTTTAACTGCTGTAACTGCGCCCGCTAGTGGTGAAACAATAACAATATTAAGAAATGTGCCTCAAACACAAGAAACAGATTATGTAGAAAATGACTCTTTCCCTGCTGACACGCACGAGACAGCTTTAGATAAGCTTACCATGCAAGTCCAGCAGCTTCAGGAAAACCTTGATAGATTAATTCAATTTCCAGAAACCTCAACAATATCAAATGTAACAATAGAAGACCCTATAGATGGGAATTATTTACAATGGAAATCTGATTTATCAGGACTACAGAACGTTGCGTCTATTGTTGATACGGTAACTGTTACCACTTTCATGCAAACGCTTCTTGATGATAACACTGGGCAAGAAGGTATAAACACATTAGGGCTAACTGGTACATTAGCAGAATACAATAAACTAGATGGGCTTTTAGCGACTCAAACAGAGCTTGATTATAATAATGTAACAACAATAGGCACGGCAGAAGCAAGTAAGTCGCTTGTCTTAGGCGGAAGTGGTAATTTAGATTTTCCTTCTGGTACAACCTTGACGCAAAAAGGCGCTGTTATAGGAACGTCTTCTAGTAAAACAACAATAGCGGGTGCGGCAGCTTCTAGCATATCTGTTAGTGGAATCTCTGTCTCTGAAGATACGGTTATTAGAGTGGTTGGTAAACTGGTAGCCGCTACTTCTGCCGCTGGTATAATGAATTTAGATATTAATGCAGATACCACTGCTGGTAATTACGAATATAGAGAGACCACGAACGCAACAGCTAGCGCTTCCTTTGCAGGAAGAACATATAATATTCCTTTAACAACAGGTACAGAAAACTCCTTTGTAGCAGATATTGTTCAAAACTCTTTAACAGGCTCAATTGATATTAAGATAGTTTCTACAGCGATAGATTCGGGAGGAAATGTCTCTATGAGCGAGCATCACTATAAGTACAATGCGAGTAGCACGTTAACTTCTTTTGGTATTTCTGAGAACGGAGCTGTAGCTGCTATAGAGATAGGCTCTTCTTTAAACGTACTTACAACAACACCTTTGGCTTAACTGTGTATAATTTATCAGGTGGGAGCGAACAGCATAATGAAACAAGATAAAGATAATGGCTATTGAAGACTTAAAACTTGCAGAGCAAAACAGGATTATCTATGGGCTATCTACGGATATTAAGCCTACAGATTCTACTGTCTTGCCTGGAACTAAATTTATAGAAACTGATACAAATGATTGGTATCAGTTTTCTGGTATTAGTTGGTACAAAGTAAAAGAGAATGGAAAAGAGATTATTGTTGACTCCGGTGTTCCGCATAAGGCCATAATATCAAGACATTTGTCAGATGATGGCACAACTTCAGGCGGGAAAAATGCTATTGGCAACTATGCTTCTCCAACAAGATTTTATATACAGCCTGCCGCTGGTGAAGTATTTATCATTAGAAGGATTATAGTTGAAATAGAGGACGGGCCAACAATGAGAGCTGAAAGGTATGGCGGTCTTCCTGCTGCTCTGCCGAATGGAGTTATTGCACAAAAAGCTACAAATGGGGTGCAGACGCTTGATTTGACTGATGGTATACCAGTCAAGACTAATGCTGGATGGGGCAGATTATGCTATGACGTTGACATTAAGACGTGGGGCGCAGGTGATGAACTTCTTTTAGTTAGATGGACGTTTGGCGCTTCAGGTACAGATATTGAACTTATAGGCGACAATAACGACTCATTAGATATAGTGTTGAATGATGATTTTACTGGAATTATAAAACAGAATTTTTTAGTACAGGGGTATATTGATTAGCAATATACAATCGGCAGCAATAATGTGCACTAAACAAAAGGGGAGAATACAATGGTAGATACAGTCAGTTTAAGTGAGCAATCCGTTGTAATAAAAGGATTGTCTGGCGAGACTAAGCCCACTACAAACACGCCTATAACAGCTATATTTTATGAGACTGATACAGGTAAGAAATTTGAATATAGAGGCCAGCCTATCGGTTGGGTGCAGGTTTAATTATGGAATCAATATCATTAAGTGAACAGTCAAGAATATTATCTGGCCTTTCTTCAGAAACAAAGCCGACTACTAATGTTGAGGTAACAACTAAGTTTTACGAAACAGACACAGGTATTATATATGAGTACCGTGGCTCAACTATTGGATGGGTGGTAGATGAAACCAGCTATAATGAGGTAGTTGTAAATCCATCCGGTTCATCAGATGACATAGCAATACAGGCGGCTATAAACAGCCTATCATCAACGGGCGGTACTGTTAAATTGATTGCAGGCACTTACAACGTCACAACAGCTATTAATTTAGTTTCAGGTGTTAAGGTGCGGGGTTCTGGGTGGAATACATCAACCGCAGCTACGTTGTCCGGCGGTACTATTATGCAGGGCGATGGTGGAGCTAGATGCTTTGTTTATGATCCTGCTGATACAACTGCTCCAGCAAACTCTGGCGAAATGTATGCAGAATCGATATACGGTACTGGTATTCTTGACATGGCCTTTGATAACTTCACTGATGCTGTAAAAATTGGTGCATTAGAGGCTTCGGGTGCTTTTTATTCGGAGTTTAGAAATTTATTTGCAACTAACTGCACAGGATGGGGGTTTTACTTTGAAAACTGCTCATTAAGTAATTTTACTGATTTAACTGTTAGAAACATGGCCTCCGGTGCAACTGGCGGCATGATGTTTCGTAGCTCACACAATGTTTACAATCATGGTAATAACTCGTACCGTTATTTATTCGCTGAACCTTCACAAGACTTAACACGAGGTATTGTTGTTCAGGCTCGCAATGGTTCCACATTCAATGACAATAACTATTTCCATGTTCAGTGCAATACAGGTGGTACATTCCAGTCAGGTGCAGCTACAACAGATGGAACAGCGGATATAGTTCTAGGTACACCATCTGATATAACTAAATTCCCAATTGATATGCCTGTATCTGTTACATCATCTGTAGGTGGTTTAGTTACATTACAAACATATTTTGTAGTTGCTAATGATGATACTGATACTATCCAGATAGCACACTTACAAGGGGATACTGGCAATGCATTAACGCCAACATCAGCAAGCCCAACAATAATTACACATGGTTTCCCAGGTGTTGAGGTGTGCGGATACGGCCCAACAAATACGGGCGGTGTGATACAACCAACAGTTATGCTTGGAATAGACATTGAAAGTAGTGCAACTTGTGGAATGCTTTGGCAGAATGCAAGAGTAATTGCTGATCTTAACTTAATTCCTAGTGATCAAGGCGTTACTGGTAGCGAAGTATGCTGTTCTAGTATCGTATTCCGAGGAGATGCAGTAGGCACTTATCGTTCTTTAAGTACCTTCTTAGCAGTAGATATTCAGAATCATTATAAGGCGCTTTATAACTTAGGGGCAAAGATAAACCTAAGCACTTACCCTAACGCAATAGTCCAGGCCGCACCTATTGGCATGTATTATGATGGTGGTAATTCTCAATCTTATTTAACCCTGGCTGGTAATTTAATGGGTAGTAAATACTCATTAAAAACGCTCACGGCGTCAAGTGGCTCATTCATTTATGCTAATCAAACATTAGGGCAAAGGTGTACTCATAGAACAAACGATGCAGACTATACAGTAACGCATTACTCTTCAGGTTCTTTTGTGTGGGCACCAGGGGCAACTACAACTGCTAGAACTTGGACTCTTCCTGTTTTAGTTGATGGTGTAGGCGGGACGAGTACATCAGTGGGTATTCCGTTTGAAATTACTAATGGATGCACTAGTACAGCTACACTGGCGATAGCTTGCAACACAGGCGACAACTTCAATAATCAGTCAGCAAAAACCAGTATTACTTTATCACCAGGCGATACTTTAGTGGTTAGAGCGCAATACAACGGCTCTGCTGCATTTTGGCAGGTGCTAAGTTACACCGATCATAGTACGTTGCCATAAATGAAGTCATTAATTATTAGACGATTAGTTACAGGAGGGCAAGGTACATTTGGCGCCATTGTATTTGAGAATATTCCTTTCGCATTAACGCTTGAAAGGGAGTGGCTGGATAATCTGCCTAGTGTTGGCGATACGCCAGGTTCTTGTATTCCTGCTGGTGAATATATCTGTAATCGTGTTAATAGCCCTCGTTTTGGGAATACGTTTGAAGTGACTAATGTGGAAAATAGAACACACATACTATTTCACAAAGGCAATTTAGATGATAATTCAAGAGGCTGCATACTGATTGGTGAAGAGTTTGGTCAGTTAGGTAGCAGCAGCGGTATAAAATCCAGTAAAGCGGGTTATAATGAGTTTATGGCTATATTATCAAATGATGATGAATTTAGACTTATAATTGTAGATGATTGGAAAAACCCAATAACCTAAAGACAGGAGACAAGCTAATGGCAGCACGTCCAAGAAAGAAGAAGAAGAAAAAGCCAGGTCATAAGTAAGTGTTAGATTATCCGCACCTACTAACTGATTTGTGCTTTATAGTTGCAGCCTGTTTAATTGCGTTTTTCTCGCAAAAGGGCTGCGCTTATCGACAATCAAACCTACTCTTAGCCTCGCAGTTTATGTTAACTCTTGGCTTCTCTACGCTCGTTATAACCCTAGATATGTATGATGGTCTATACTTTGATGGGTATATGATGGTTATATACATTCTGTTTTATCATCTAATCACCCAAACAGGGGATAGATTTTTAGGTAAGTTAAGTCTAATAATAGGGGCTTACCACTTTGCTAGATGGTTTGGAGACCTAATAAGCATAAACACGGACGAGATCATGGGTATGGAATATGCGGTAATAATGAATATCTTTATGATTCTTCAGTTAACTCTAGCTTTCCGAGGATTGGTTTATGGAATATATACTAGGGTTAGGCATTATAATAGGCGGGATACTTCTCATGTGGGCGGTCATAGATGACAAATGCAGACACGGATCGAGAAAAATTACTGGTGTTAGAGTCGAGATACGAAGATTTATTAAAAGACTTGAGACGTTTAGAAGCGGAGAATAATAAATTAAAAACTGATGCGCTCGTAAATGCAGCAAGAATAGACCAGCCCTCAAATAAAGGATTACTTACCCATTTAATAGAAACCATTAAGATACTTGCAACAATCGTTATTATCCTTGTTAGTTATAAATACGGGGTTCAAAAATGAGCTTCAACGGTATAACAACTATTTTCAATGAAAAGAAATGGGTGTTTTCTTACATTGTTATGTTTAGTAGTTATATTAGATTCGATGATGCAGGTTATATGCAAATATTATCCATCCTTATCCCCTCAGTTTTCGCCCTTGCAGCAGCAGATAAATACACAAAAAGGAACCCACAATGAAAAAAATCATGTTTATTAGTTTATTTTTAGTTGCCTGTACAGGTTTAACAAGCCTTTTGGGGCTACCTGTTTCACCTGATGCGGTTCAAGTTTACACAGATGCACTGGGCAGTAGAGTAGAGATAGTTGATACAGAGGCAATTACCCCTGTTAGAACCCAAGCTATTCCAGTAGGCGATGAATTTGAAGTAAGAATGATAATGGGCTGTAGTCAGTTTGTTAACATGGTGACTGAGGCAGGAACAGACTCCGTATTTTGGTTGGCTCAACCTGTTTTCGTTACTTATGATTCGGCCCCTATATCAGATATGTGTAATAAGGATTGCACCTGGACATGGCAGGCGGATATGGTTGCTGATGTAGGTCAGGTAAATATGCAATGTGTTGTTAATTAGTAGAACAGGATAATAGAATGACTAAAATACTTATATTGCCTACAGTCTATCTATACGGATGGTTCTATCTATTAAACCTTATAGTTCAGGAACATAAAGAAGCGAAAGCAGAAGGCAGGAAAGCCGCTTATGTATTCTGGCAGATAATCGGTGTGCCTTTTGGGCTAGCCTTTATTCTTGCTGATATTCTTTATGATATGACTATTGGTGCATTGTGGTTTAGGCAATTCCCAGAATGGGGCCGTAGAGATAAAACATTTACTGCTAGGCTAAAGATGTATAAAAGAGATCACGAAATAATGATAGAGAATCCTGCCGTATATGATGAAGATGTTGTTACCCGATATAATTTAGCTGTAAAGTTCTGTCGTTTGCTAAACCATGTTGATCCGGATCACTGCTAGTGAAGATATGGGCATATGTTGCTATTTTAGCCCTAGTTTTAGGTGCGTTAACAGGTGTATATCATGCTGGACGTACATCAGAGAGGGTTAAGCACTTAGAGGCGTTAAATGAGCTGGAGAACAGGCTTGAATCACAGAGGTTGGAATATGAGAATGCCACTAACAGTTTGGCTCTTGCTGTGCTTAATCGAAAAACTGAGAGGGTTATTCAATATGAAGAAATCATTAAACAAGTTGATGTTCTTATCCCTGATACTCGTAGTTGTGACATTGATGCAAGCTTGCTCATCAGTGCCCGTAAAGGGATGCAAGAAAGTAAGCCTACCGCCAGTGTTAATGCAGGAAATGCCAGAGCTTCCCAGGGTGGAGTTACTCGAACAGCAATAAAGTGGGCCAAACTCTACAATGAATATAGAGATAGCCACAATGCGTTGATTGAAAGGGTTAAGAAGCTAGACTGCATAGCCAACGAATAACATATACCCAAAAGACAATGCAAAGGCCAAAGGCGACTATTAATCCTGTACGCGGTTTATCTTTTTGATCTTTCACACCAGCCCCCGTAACAAATATAGTATTCTTTAAGGCTAATCTCTGTTAGATCATCTTCATCACACGCTTTAGCCGTCTTACTCCCAAAGACCACAAATAAGCCTATGATAAGTAAGATGCAGACAGTGTAGAAAATACTATTAATTATCTTTGCTATCATTTTATGCTCCGTATGGCTTGCCAGTATCATCATGCTCAAAAGTAACTTTAAACATTTGTTTTATTTGAGAATGATAAACAATTACACCCTCTGGATTTCTGAATCCTTCAGCGGCTATGCTATAGCCTTTAAGTTGCGCCATCACATCATCCACATGAGTGCTTGTAAACTCACCAGCATAAAGAACAGGAACCACACTTAATTGATCTACTAATTCCAGCTCCTTTTTACCCCACCTCCCAGAATTAAATAAGCTAAATACTTTCTTATCCATGCCGTATCCACGTTGTATTCCTTGCCCCCACCATTCACCATAATGTCGGCCCTCACCAAGAATACTAAACAGTTTATTTTTATTCTCATAAGCCCATTTAGCGAATCCGAAATTATCATCTTCAGGCGTTATAACTCTTTTTCTTGATCCGCACAGAATATTTCCATCAACATCAAAATTAATTTGGGCATTTGTTCCGTCAAGTTTTTCAGTAATTACACAGCTGCGTTTTAGACGCTTTATACTTGGAAACTTTTCAAAAGTTAATTCACTCATCTTCTTCTCCTAATTTAAAATACCCCACCTCAAACCAAAGTGCTAGTTAAGTGAAAAGCAGGGCATATATGGTGCGGGAGGCAGGACTCGAACCTGCAACAATGGCTTTAGTAAACCACACACTACCAACCGTACTAAGGCGCTAATAACAAGGACATGCCCTTTGCTTTCACATTTACGTTGTGTTACTCCCGCATATTCTTTATTGATCTATATCAAAAAGGCTAACCATTAAGCCCTTCTCCGTTATCTCTATGCCATTGCTTATGACAACAAGAGCAAAGCCATCTAACATTTAAAGGCTTCAAGTAATCATCATGGTGAGCTTCAATAGCCATAATGCTTCCGCATATTTCGCAATGCTCATTAGGAAACAGTTTTTTATCTCTGACTGCATTATTAACCATATTATGGGCCTTATATTTGTTCGGATATTTCGATCTGTACTCCTTTAAATAATCAGGAGACTGCCTGTTTCCTCTTGCTCTATCATAAGCTCTAACTTTATCTATATTAGCTAGTCTATTGGCTGTAGAATTGCTTTTCACGCATTCTTTGCACTTACTTTTGTTGCTAACATAAAACTCTGAATCAACCTTATCAATACCACATTGTTTGCATTTCATTTAACACCTCCATGTGTATTATATAATAACTTGTACCGTTTGACAAATACCGTTAGAAAGGTATGTCCGAGTCTGCAAACCCACCATCATCTGCGCTAGGATCAGGCACGTTACTAGCATTATCAGGTTGTGATTGCTGTTGTGGCTCAGGGCTTCCAGAATTATCCTGTCTACCGCCTAACATCTGAAGTTCATTACAGATTATCTTAGTTGTATAACGATCATTTCCAGACTTATCCTGCCATTTCTCAGTCTTTAGCTTGCCTTCAACATAGATTTGAGAGCCTTTCTTTAAATATTCGCCTGCTATCTCACCTAATCGGTCAAAGAAAGTCAGATTATGCCACTCTGTAGACTCCTGCTTTTCACCTGTTTTCTTGTCTTTCCATGCTTCACTGGTGGCAATACTCATATTAGTTACTGCCTTACCACTTGGCATATACCGTGTTTCAGGATCTTTACCGCATGTGCCTACTAAAATTACTTTATTTATTCCTCTACTCATTTGTTTTCCTCTAAATATGTATTCATCACTGCTCTCTCTGTTGAATCAAACAAAGCCCAAAACTTAATTTCCTGATTAGTCCCCTTGTATTCACTGTAAATCTGCAAAAAGCCAGCTCCATCACCATTATCTAAACAAGTCTTTACTTGACTAATGATTTCTTTCTTCTCATTAGGCTTGAATCTATTTGCATCAGGCTTGGCCCATGCTGGTAATTCGGGGTTATTTGCAAGCTTTCCATTCTTTAGGTCGCACCAAACGTTAGGCAAGTAATACAAGTATCTTGCGACTCCCCATAGAACTGCTGCACGTTTAAATGCGTCTGAATATTGGCCCTTTTCGCCCTCAACATCAGTTTCACCTGCGCCATTGCCACGCCATATCCAATCGCCATCAATTTTAATTCCTATCTCACAATATCCCTTATAAGGAGACTTTGCTTGCCAGTTATCGCCTAGCACATCATCAAGGCGCTTCATAACATCACGGGCATCCACATAAGCCAGAGCTATACCGCTTGTCGCCTCCCACGGCTTACAATTCAACTTCTTTGCGTTTGTTGCGCCTACTCGCCAGTGAACGACTTTAGGATCAAATGGCTCTTTTAACTGTTCAACTATACTCATCTATCTCTCCAATAAAAGTACCAGCACTGCGGCACGCTGGGGGCCTGGATAGTGCTGGTAAAAAGGGCGGGGCCAATCTAGTGGGCTAAACATCAGCAACCTCTAGATCAACCCCATAATTCTCAATTAATTAGTGCTGGTATATCGACCACTGCTACCAGCGAACAGCCTATGAAGGCAACAAACCCTCTGGTCTAAAACACTTCACCTTCTAAATCTTTAGCCATCTGATCAAGCTCTTCTTCAGTCATTTCCTGAGATTTAGCAAATACCAAATAATCAGGATCTTGCTCTAACTGCTCTTGCATGGCTTGATTCTCCATGGTTTCCTGTATATCAGGATGGCCAACAAACTTATCACCATCCCCCTTCACAAACTCTATTGATGATCCATTCTCCATATGTATATCGCCTTTATCATTAATCACTATGATAGCCCTCTTAATTTATCTACTATTTCAGATATATCATAATTATCGTCGCCCCAGCCAAATTGGATGCACATATTATCAACCCCATATCCATCACCAGCCGGACTGGAAAACATCATTGATTCTAGCTCATCAAATCTATTATTTTCTATGCAGTTAGAGACAAGCTTTAGCACCTTTAAAGCATGTATTTTAAGGGCGTCTCTTTGTCTTCCCTTTAGATTATCAAGGTCTAGTTCCATTATATTTTTTATATCACTCACTCTGATTTCTCCTGCATATCTACTAAAATATCAATAAAATATTGTAAGCAAGCCTGTTTCTCATTACTTTCAAGGCTTGCAAGGGCTACACGCATTAATGATCTAAATGCGTCCTCTAAATCTTGTCTTTTTGTCATTATGTTCATGTGTCTATTAGGCCCTTATTTTTTTTATGCGTCCAATCACGATTATTTATGGGGTATTAACTCAGCTTATCCAGTAGCTTCTATTCTCTACTTCCATAAACCGCCTCATAGGACGATACACTTTAGATTTGCCTATCCAGTAGTTAAAACTGAACCTTCTTACATGGCCCCATAACCGCCTTCTTATCATTGGGTTCATTCTTCGCATGTTATTCGCTAACCTCTTCCAGAATATTTGCTAACTCTCTTAGCATTTCAACAGTAAATTTTCCATCTAGCGTTATATCGTCAATATCATTAACTGCCACATAAGGGAGATCATTATGATCTAATAATTGCAAATACTTGTCTATTTGCTCGTCCGCTTCAATTATACTCATATCACTCACCATATCTCGCTATCATTAAAGCATCAGCCCTGCCTATATCCTTTTTCCTGCTTAAACTGGCATTAGGATACATGTTGATAGCCTTGGTTCTAGCAGCATCTTTATCCTTGCTCTTGAGTGCGGCCCTAGTTTTCCACTGTACTGGCGTAACGAACTCCACGGGTATCATTAACGAGCCTAAAACACCCTTTATTACCCCGAATGACTCACCAAAGTTAAACATTGAAACTACACCTTGGCCTGGCATTGCATGAACTTGCTCAACATAGGCTATGCAGGGTTCTTCACGGGTAATTTCTCGTATTATCTCACCCAATTCTACTGAATTAACTTGACTGCCTTTCTTCCCTCTTGACATAGTAGGCATATCCCATACGTCAATGAATTTATTATTACTATCAAGCCATGCAATAGCGCCAGTTAAGCCAGGATCAATGCCTATTTTATTCATTATTTCTCCAATAATTCTAATGTTTGTGCAAGTAAATCTAATTCACTGCCATATATATTAGTAAATTGCTCTTTACTCATATGAATAGAGAAATCACCTAAATGATGCTCTCTGCATAACGGTATGGTTAGAAAGTCGTTTTTAATGCGCTCTGTGCGTATATGGTGGACTTGTGCGGGGCTTTCACAGATTAAACACCCTAACGCTGCTACTCTTCCCATATGTCGCTTAGATTTGCTCATTTTGTATAGCCCAATGCTTTCAGTCTTTCCAGGTGTTCTTCAGCTTCGGCTTTATTAGGGAATATAAGCTGATTCACAATAGATTTATCTTCACGCTCTATTATCCAGCCTGACCCCGCCAGTTTTATAGAGCCATTCTTATTCTTTTCTGATTTATACTTAACCTTATACATATCTACCTCTTAGCCTGCTATGGTTGAAATTCGTTTGCGCAATCTAACCAGCCTATTATATTTAACACCTGCCTTTGATCTACTTTGATCTAGGCTTGCATAAAGCACCTTGCCTTCGTAGTAAATTGCAGAGTCTTGGCTAATCCCTTCTTTAAGGAATTTTAGAAGCGTTAGATTTGAGTATTTATCCACTCTGTTCACTCACCCTCGCTGCTAGCTGATGTAAAATGCTTTATCAAACACAGAAGCCGGAACTAATTCTCTATATTGGTTTTCCCTTAGATACTTAAGATACGCTACCTTGACTGCTTTACAATCTTTCTCCCGCTGCTCCCTGCAAGCCTGTTCAGTGGCTTCCGCTATTCGCTGGTCTAGTTCTGATTGGTTGAATAAACGATCATTAAATTCAGGCTCTTTTAATACTTCTGAATCTGCTGTTCGTGACATTCTTGCTAATTCTCGTGCAAGTTCATCTGGCTTGTAGTTAGTTAGCCCACTCTCGCTATTAAAAATCCTATCATTCCATGCCTCAAAATAAGTGACATCAACACCATATCTATTTTCCATCACTTCACACCCTCTTGGCTTATACGCTGTTTTAATTCTTTTACTCGCCTTTCTTTCACATAGTACGGGGCATTTTCAACCATTATTTGGTAAACCTCATCCAGTAACTCAATCTGCTTTTGTTTGAGTTCGGCTTCATGCTCAACAACAAGGTCATGGTTAGCCTTACGCAACATCTTTGCATCAGCAGGAGTACAGCCTTCTGGTATATCGTTAAGACTTATGCTGGTTTCAGCTAAGAGGTATTTCTTACTACCTTTAGTCTCATATTCTTCAGCAATAAACTTTCTAGGTATATTGTAATCAGGAACATAAGATTCAACATATAAAACCTCTGGCATATCTTTACTGTCTGTCATGTTATTCATTGGGTTTGTCCTTTGGTTCAAGAGTTTCAGTTTTCCATGCTTTGTTAAATTCATTTATTGCCTCTGCTGGCGTATCACCGAATCCACAAACACCCTCAACAAGATTTCTACCATATAAAGCACACCATTGATTTCCATCAGGGTAAACTTTCGGTCTATAAAGAACACTCGGTTCTTGTTGTGCATATGCTGTTTCTAAATATTCTTGCCTAACAGACTCAACAGCAAAAGAAATATCAAATTGTTGAGAAATAGCTGTTGTTAAACTATCCCCATCAAAATAACCGAACTTACTTCTTACCGCGTCATATACTGCTTGATAACTATCCATTACACCCACACCTCACTTAAAATTGTAAATAATACGGCTGAACAAACCCTTTAAATAACAACCAACATAAACCTAATGCCAAGATAGCGGCTATATAGGGGACTAATTTACAGTAAACTTTACAGTACAGTTTGTTATGCAGTTTCATTGGTTGACCTTGTTTTGTATTTTTCTATAGCTTCGATAATCATATCCAACTGGGAATAGTCCCCAATAGTGGCCCCACTCCATTGAAATCCGTTAGTCATAACAAGCAAGCCCAATGAATACCTGTCCTTGACTATTTTTACTCTCTTTTTTCCTTCTCCTATCTCAATTTCAAATTCATCCATCACTTATCCTTTGCTTGTAGTGCTATTGCTGTTAAACAGTCTCTATTCAAATTCTTCTTTAATGGTTATTCTGATCTCACACCCGTCATCATCTGAGTTAAGCATGGCCATTTCATCAGACTCAGCAGAGCCGCAATATCCGTAATTCTCTTTTAGCTTTTCGATTGCAAAATTCTTTATCTCTTCTAATACTTTGTTGTTCATATTGTTCTCCAATTTAATTTATTAAACTCTTCTTTCATTGTTAGTATCCGGTTATTGGGGTTAAATAGTCTCTAATTGCTACAATGATATAAGTTCTTTTAGTTCGCGCTTGAATTTATTTTTACCTGCCTTAATTCCTTTTATATAATTATCCTGAAGCACTCCTATGTATTTTTCTGCATCGGCTTTACTTTTTATAAAAGATGGCAAATGAGTTATCTTTTCACCTTCTTCATCACAGAAAGCAAATTTTTCGCCATCAGTCACTAAATAGCCAGAATACATCCAATACATATTAGTAATAAAACTTCTGCTATCTTCTAATAATTTTTTATTTACTTCGTCGTCAGTCATTTCTATATCCTTTATCTATCCGGTTATTGGGGTTACACTCGTCCATTTATCAAAACCATACGCATGACTTGAATTGATATAAGGGTCTCCGTTTTTCTTTAACTTTCTAACCTTAATTTCATAACCTTCGCTCCACGAAGAATAAGTTATACTGTCAACCGTTGCCTTACATCCATCTTTATTTACTAACAGCTCACCAATAACGAATGGACAATTAATGTTTGCAATATCTCGCTCAATAAGTCTTGCCTCGCTTTTTTTAGACTGAATATCGGCCCTTATTTTTTTAAGCTCTGCTTCTAACTCTTCTATTTTCATTCTCTATTCCTCTCTATTGTTAGATTACATTCTAAACCTATCTAAAATGAACACCTAAGCCGTACATTTGAGCCACGGTATCATCAAACAAAAAGGCATCAGCGCTAATCATAAAAGCATGATTCTTTCCAATATATATTTGGTAGCTAACACCAACATGTGGAACTGTTTTATCAATACCGTTTAAAGGCTCATCAAACGCTGACATACCGGCAGATAACCGAATCCCTCCCGTGTTATTCTTTAGTGGCTTATAAACAACATCCAGTCCTATTGCTGGCACATCACTAATATAAGCAACATATGGGTTGTAACAAATCTTATATTTATCACAAATAATAGACTCTGCCTCAATAACAATTCCAGCAGTTTCAACATGATTTGAAGGATTCCATCCAGCTCTAGCAATGATGCCTGGACTACCCATATCAAAATAAGGCTTATCTGCTAATACTGGTGTACTAATTAAAGTTAATATTACTAATGTTGTTTTTATCATTTCTGTATTCCTTTATTGATTAACCACTATTCTAAACCTATCAATACACCTGTCTAATCACTTGTCTTTATGACCTATTAAGTGAGCTTATCTCTAATATTCAGACAATACTCAGCACATAGACCTTAAGGGATACCTATATAATAATCAGGGATTCCTACAGTTCATCTTCTTAGTCAGTTAAAGCTTAATCATCCATAACCTAAACTATATATATTATTGTCCACAACTAATATCATCCTGATAGCTAGTCAAACTCACCTACGTATCCACTAAAATGGTTTTACCGTCGGTCTCAAACGGTTATATATAATTTTCGTCCACTACTTTTGTTTTCTATTCACGCATTTTTATACTGGTGCTGTTGTTATCCCCGTGCCAGTTATCACGGGTTATTAATCGCCTTGAAATACGTGAAAAACTAAAAATCCATCGTCTAATTGATAGGTTCCAATAAATTTCTTTGCCTTTTCATCGACCGTGTGACCTGTTCCATGAGTTATTATTAATACTTCACAGTCATTACTGCTTGCATCAACCTTTATCCACATGAACGGTCTATTATTTTGTGTTTGAACAGACAATATTTCATGCTTTTCTGGCAATCTTATTGTTTGATAGTCGTTAACGTCTAAACTGTATTTAAATATTTGTTCCACAGTAATATTCCAAAGGTTAATTAAATAACGCATTGGCATTTGAGGAATTAGTGGGGTAAAATGTGGGAAAATCTGTTGAAGCAAGAAGACGTGCCACTGATCACTTATTCCTGCAAGCACTCGCAATGCGTTACAGATTAGTAAATATTAAAGGATTGTTCAGAAATGTTCAATCCTTTTTTATTGCATAACTTTTTTAATAATGTAGAATCACGCCATGAACTTAATCAACAAACAATCAAAACGACCGGAACTCCCTAGCTTTTGCTCAGGTGGCGGAATTGGCATACGCGCTAGATTTAGAATCTAGTTTTTGAGAGTTCGAGTCTCTCCCTGAGTACCATTTAACAGGGTGTAGGCTAGTTTGGTAAGTCACTTGGTTTGGAACCGAGAGATCGAGGGTTCAAGTCCCTCCACCCTGACCAATTCAACTAAGCCCTTTCAGAAATGTTAGGGCTTTTTTTTACCTATCAATTCTCCTTATAGCCTATAAAAATTACTCATTAGATAAATCTTATTAACTTCATTATCATTAATACAAGTTAATTGGAGCAATCTATGGAAATAGGACAAAGAATAACCGTAACCCCTAAATCAGATGGAATGGATATTACTAAGGGTAGGGAATATGATGCTGAGGTCTATATGAAAGCTATAGATGGTACAGGTGTCGTATTTCAGTTTAGGGATAATGTAGGCTTTTTAAGAATGGCTAGGCAGTATGAATCTAACCATATCAACAAGAATGAATGGGTGATTAAATGAACTATATAAGAATGGATTATAACAGCATTAACCGTGATTCTGATGTGCCTGATGAAGAACAAACAGAAGAAGATTATGAGGCAGAACAGGACGCAATAGCAGAAGAGCGAGACAGCTACAGGGAGGAAGAATGAAAACATTAATAGCCTGGTTCATAGCTATAGCCCTTATATGTTTAGCTGTATATGAGGTTGTAGAACTTTATAGAGTGTTTTGGAGGTGATATGAGTGAATGGATAAGTGTTAAAGATAGACTGCCAAATAAGATAACTAACAACAAAGGCATAAGTGAGATAGTCCTTATAACAGGCTCAAAAGGACATTGTTTGAGAGCCTATCTTGATCTAGGTGTTTGGATAGTTGATACAGGGAGCAAGCTTTACATAACTGAAGCTGTTACTCACTGGATGCCACTACCTGAACCACCAGAGGTTAAGCCATGATATACACAGATGAATTTAACGATTTCTGGGCCGCATGGCCTAGAAAGGACGCTAAACCAGCCGCTAGTCGTGCGTATGCCAAGTTAAACAAGAAAGACAGGGCATTAATAGGGGAAGATATAAAGACCCGTTATATCAACACAGAGAGGCAGTTTATACCTCACCCTGCAACCTATTTAAACGGTCAGCACTGGAATAACGAGAAGCCAGACGCAGAAGGTAAGCCAAAAGAGCGGGTAAAGCTACCAGAATGTAAGAAAGAAGGCTGCACAGCAGAGGTTCACGGTCAAGCTTATCCATTTTGTATAGATCACCTCCCACCACCTGAAACGCCAGTATTGAAATTATTAAGAAAACACTATAAAGACTCAGGCATGATGCAAAAAGAGGGTGAAAGTGATAGATGTCATTCGTTAAGGCTCAGAAAACAATATATGAAAACCATGTTTAACAGCTTGCATCCACCTATTAAACCAATGGACGAATTTAAGTAAAGTGATATACTCACCACTCAACAGAAATACTTTCCAGGTATCTGTTAAGCCACTTCTCAGGGTAATTCCGTTTAGTGGCTTTTTTCGTTATAAATTCTATTAATACCCTATCAATTCTTTGAATTATCTTTATCTAGTTATATTTAATAAAATACGTCTTATAGATTAATCAGGAGGAAACAATGGATTTAATATTTACACTATCAATAATAGCACTTTTCTTTTCTTTGCTTGTATTGCGTAAAGGCATGATAGATAGCTTTAAAATTAGTTATTACGAGCAAAAGCTAAAAAATAGAGGCGTAGATATAAGCTCAGTTTCTAATATAACTCTATTAGATATTTTAAGAATGTAGGATTAATAAAGGTAAATAGATTATGACCCCTAACGATATAGAGTTTTTAATACACTGCCATGTATCACCTAGAGTGCATGAAAGGATTGAATCTAATGCTATTCAGGAAACTATTGAGCGTTTCCTAGCGTCCGCGTTGATAATTCAAAGAGGGCCAGGTGATAAAATTTATTATACAACTGATAAAGGTGCGGCTCATTTACGGCAATTATGTAATTTGTCATTGCCTAAACAGGTATTTGTAGACTATGAAGGCAAAGAGATAAAAGGATAATGCCCGATAAACTCACACCAGCCCAAAGGGGCGCTATGCACTTATATTTTGAGCATCTAGCCAATGCTTTGAATGATGCTGGCCTTGATATGGTTAAGGTGCTAAAGCCTGGCATAGATATACCGTGGACTAAACAGAGCGTTAAGGATCACCTATATAAGCCAGTATTAGAGGCTATGACAGGCAAAGAATCGACTGAGGATATGAGTACGGTTGACCCTGAAGCGGTTTATAAGGTGATAAACAAACATACGGCTGAGAAGTTCGGTATTAGTTTAGAATGGCCTAGCAAAGAAAGCCAATATAATGAAAGTAAGGGGATTAAATGATGAATAAAGACAAAATAAAAGCTCTTTCTGATGCAGTATTTGAAGCAGAGGAGCGCTATAAGATGCTAGGCATGCTTAACACTCATGGAAGAACGCAGGACGAGCGAAAAGAAATGAATAGAGACTATGTTATAGCACAAACAGAAATGATAGAGGCTAGGCAGGCACTAAGAGCCGAACAAGGGGATTAAATGATGGATAAAGGAAACGGGTTATACCCAGAACTGACAGAAGAAGGAAAAGAGCAAGCTCAAACGGCAATTAATAATGTAAGAGAAGGCATGAAAAAAGCCGCTTTAAATGTTATAGAACAGGAGCTATCTGATTGTTACACAGATATAGCTAAGTGGGTTGAGTCCGACTCCTGGCTTAATTATAGAAATTCTATTATTCAAGAGATAGCCGGATATCGATCACTAAATAAGTCAGAATCAAAGGTAATCAGAGATAGGATATTGATGGAAAACAGAGATTCATTAATAAAAGACCTAAACAATGACTTAATTGAAAAAGTTGATCAATTAGAAAAGCAAATAAGCTATATGCGTGATACATCAAGATGAACAATGACAACTCACTAAAATATGTAATTCCCGCTTTATCGCTTAACTATGCTGTTATGAATGATAAGGCAGGGAGGCTAAGGTTTTTTAATGATGATGTCGAGATAGTTTACAGAAATGACATATGGCTGTTGATTAATGATGGCAAGTCGTTTGAATTTAAGAGTTTAGAGAAGGCATTGATAGAGGGCGCAGGATGAAAAATCATAGCTATATGGCTTGGGATAATAAAAACAATGTGATGTATAAAGAAGCATACCCATGCAGAAACGGGGCTGATTGCTATCTTGAGAAAGGTGACAGTCTAGCATCTTGCTTAGGGAGTGACAGAGTAACGCTTAGAGAGTTTACAGGACTTAAGGACAAGAACGGGGTAGAGATATATGAGGGGGATATTGTTCAAGATGATGATGTTTTTTCAGATAAGCATAAATTTATAGTTGAATGGAATGATGATGGTTTTTGGTCTGTAAAGCACTCGGGTTGTGATGATTTTTTTCATATTTATGATTATGATTTTAAAGTAATCGGCAACATATATGAGCATAAGCACTTGCTTGAATCTTAGTGTTTTCGTATAATATATAAAAACACGGGGGTTAATATGGTTCATTCTCAAGAAACTAAAGATAAAATATCTAAAGCATTAAGTAGAAAAATTAAATTTAATTGCGATTACTGCGGTATAGAGTCAGAAGATAAGCCGTCTAGTTATGCAAGAAAGAAAAGGCACTTTTGCTCAAGAGATTGTTATTCAAAGTTTAGAGCTGAATTTTTACCAAAAGAAGAACAGCATGCTTATATGGGTGGAGGAATGCCAGAGCATGAAAAAGCCATTAGAGTAAAAGCAAGAAGCGATTTAAATCATGCTGTAAAAAATGGAAAAATAGAAAGACTGCCGTGTGAAAGCTGTGGTAATGAAAAAACAGAGGGGCACCACCACGATTACTCGAAACCTCTAGATGTAAAATGGCTTTGTGATAAATGTCATCACGAAGAACATAAACTAATATACGAAAACCCTGAGTTATTAAAATGAACGCTATATTAGAAAGCTCAGAGGCTAAATTATGAAACTGACAAGACAACAAGCCATTAATGAATTTTGTAAATCTTGCATATATGACAGTAAAGATACCGGCACCTGGCGTGATCAAACAAGTAATTGCACCATGATAGAGTGTAGTTTGTTTGAATACAGGCCATTAAACGCTAATTTACGTACTGTACAGAAGCAGGAAAAGATAAACGCAATGACAGACAAGCAAAGGCAAGCTTACGAATTGCAGTGTGAGAAAGCAAAGGAAAGGCTACATAACAGAAAAGGCTAATATATGAAGTTAACAATCAATGAAAAGGTAAGAAAACAGATATTATCTAAATCCTTGGAGGATAGATACAGTCAAAGAGACATAGCAAAAGAGATTAACTGTAATTATAAATCAGTTGGCCAGGCATTTGCTGAAATGGTTAAACGTGGTGAAATTAAAATAGTCAAGGCGTATAAGCATGAGTTTGGATTCATTGAGCGAACATCTAGCCATGTTTACCAAAGATTAACTGATTTTAAGGTAAGAATAACAGAGCCAGTTAAGCCAAAACCTAAGAATAAGAAAAAAGTAATTGATACTAGTCAATTGTTAACTGATTTTGCATTTGGTGGTAATGTTAATAACATAAGGAACAACTGATCATGCCTGAATCCCTACAGATAGACGAATCACTAATTATTGATATAAAGAAAGCACTAGGTAGTGCTAGATTAAACGCTACATTAGAGATTGCTAGATTAGAAGGCAAATACCACTTAACTAATAACCAGGTATTTATTGATAGCGTTTATTTATGTATGAAAGAGCGGGATAGTATTGATAGGATGATTATTAAGTTAAATAGTTTGAAGAAATAGCCCCGTTTATAGGGGCTTTATTGGTTATAGCTTTTTATATAAGCAGGTTGATCTATTCAGGCTATCAGGATTAGTGTTTTTAACTTCGATTAGGTTGTAATGCAGTAGATCACGCGCAACCTCAGACCGGCCTTTAGAGAATTGGGAAAGTCTAACCCATTCATTATTTGGCATTCTATCAAGTGCTTCTGTATGTAGTTCATTCATATCATTCTCCCTTTGTGTATTTACGTTTATAAACTAATGACTCATGGATAGATTTCATAGTGTCTTGTAGGTTATTAGCCACATACTCTTCACGTGATTCATCACAGTCTAGCCACTCTGGAAAACCCTCTACTTTCTCGAATATCTCAGGAAAGTCTACTGAATAATCCACCTCGTTAGTTTCAAGTGGTTCGAGGTCTTCAATACGTGTAATACGTGGAAACTCTATGTAAGGTGCTAATTTGTTTTTAATCATAGTGTGCATAGTTATTTGCTCCATTGTTCGGCCATAGCGTTTGCTATGCCTTGATAAGTTACTGATCTATCACGTTTGCGTGTTGGTGATGGCGAGGCATAATGAACTTTGTCTGTTTCTGATTTGCTCATATTAACCATTAGCTGGCTAACGTCATTAGTCCATTTAAGTTTAGGTAATCCATGTAAACATAAACCTGTTTCTTTATTCTCAGTATGACCAAACATCCACGGTTGAATGTATTGGATTGTATGACCCATATCACGTAACAAAGGGAAAATTACAGATTTAGGATTCTCCAGGCAAACCCGATTTGATCGTTTTAAGGCTAATTCCCACAACTTTAAAGTCCATTCAACTGATTTAATGCGCTTGTCATTGTGTGGCATATTAGACCCATACCAACGATTACCACTTAAAGCCATTGCTGTGCAATCAGGGTGTAGGATAATCAAATCCCAGTAACGAGATTGAATGGCGTCCATTACATCACCTTTAATGTGCCAGCTAGGATTGCCTCGGGTATCAACAAGATCACAGCTAAAAGCATTATGACCTAAACTCCTAAAGGACTGACAAACCACTTGTGACTCTTCACAGCCTATTAATACGTTCATGCTTGAATACCTTCAGCAACATCAAGAATATGCTCAAGATAGCCTTCATCAAGATCAGGTTTAGCACGACAATATGTATCACCACCCATACCTTGATTCTCAACAATCCCTACTTTCTTATTGCCTTCATAAAGATCAGCAGTAAATGCCACGCCGCGCGAGGTCTCTAAGTATTTAATGTTTTTAACTGAATAGTTCATAATGTATTCCTACAATCAGTGACTAACGTTATTCTGTAAGACGTATTATGCGTGTCCATTGAATAGCTATCTTCAAGATCATCTAATGGCTCACATTCGTCATCGATTAAATCTTGATTACCAAACGTAAGCATAGCGGCTTGAGCCTGATCAAGATCATCAAATAACATTGTATTCATTGTGTAATTGGCTCTGTCTTCCATTGTTAAGCAATACATGATTATGCCGCCTTTAATTCGTTGATTAATTCAAATGAGTTAAGATAAGCTATCTTTAAATCTTTGTTGTAATTGCTTAACGCCTTATAACCCTTAACAATGTCTAAACCCAGTTCTTGACGAATAGCTGATATATTCATTAGTTTGCATTCTATTGAACCCTTAGAGCGCTCCATTTCTTCTGCATACTGGCGAACAATAGGGGCCTTACTGTATTTAGTGCCCATAGACTGATATAAGTGGAACAAGCTGTATAATTCACAGATGCTCTTATTGTCTTGTTCAGTCCATGCTTTACGCGTTGTCTGGTTAGTTATTTTCATAGTCTTATACCTCTAATACACTAAAATAGATGTCTACTTCAGTAGAGTTTAAATAGTCACACTCTGCTTGTGCTTCTTCTTCAGTGTCATAAGCTTGACCATACTCAGTTACACCATCAGTTATTATATATTTCATAGCATCGGTTCCTTTATCTAGTTGATGTAAAGAGTATTGCGCAAGAATATAAAGAAAGATAATGAAAGGTTTTTATACCCGTATTAATTAAACTAATGATAACCACTATCAGCACAGAACAAGGTCACTCAGCTTAAATACTTCAAGGTAATCACCCTCTAAGTATTAAAGTATTCACGTACAAACACCACTATCTGTGGATAACTTGTGGATAACTATCATTGCCTGTGGATAAGTATGGGTATGTTGTGGATAACCTGTGGATAAGTATATTCATCTATAATGGTTTGTTGTTTGTGATGCTAATTGAATGATGATTGATGTACTAATTGATGTAGTAATTGAGCCGGTTCCCGCACTATTCTCCCTTCACTGTAATTACCGAACACGTCTACCTTATACGCTGAGAGCCTTACATGGTGCGCCATGCAGGGGATTTACACTTGATCATCATGTAGGGTGAGAGGGGGGGTGGTTGAGGGGGGAGGGGTAGGAGAT
>Ga0316203_1000595_pt1 | contig 39901 bp, 35 predicted proteins | sample 6monrhotite_MG_FD_204940 | JGI IMG/M metagenome (GOLD analysis project Ga0316203, IMG submission 204940) | Microbial mat bacterial communities from mineral coupon in-situ incubated in ocean water Damariscotta River, Maine, United States -... | ecosystem: Environmental > Aquatic > Marine >... | reverse complement strand
ACAACAAGGGCAAAGAGCCAATACCTTGTTGTGCGAACTGCCACTTGAGTCAATATTATTGGAAACCGATGCCCCTGATGGTTTAGGCAAACACCAATGCAATGAGCCAGCTAATTTAATTGACGTCGCACAGGCACTAGCAAACACTAAAAATATTCCGCTAGAGTTCGTGCAAAAACAGTGCACATCGAATACCAAGGAGTTATTTTCATTATGAGTCATACCATCAACCCACTTCACGAACGCACCCATATCCTTGTCGGTGATGAAGGCATTCATAAACTTGCCAGTAAACATGTACTCATTGTTGGGCTTGGTGGTGTGGGTGGCGCTGCGACAGAGGCTATCGCACGCATTGGTATTGGGCATATCACCTTGCTTGACCATGATGTAGTGGGTTTATCAAACCTCAACCGGCAATTAATAACCTTACAATCCAACTTAGGCGAAAAGAAAACTGCTGTTGCAGCAAAACGCATCGCAGACATCAACCCCGATGCTCAAGTCACTATTCACGATGAATTTATTCACCCTGATAATGTTGACGCTCTTCTCGCAGAGCTAAAGCCTGACTATGTGCTTGATTGCATTGATTCAGTCGTGTGTAAAGCTGCATTAATTCACGCATGTCAAAAAGCAGATATTGCTATTGTCACCAGCCTCGGTGCTGGAGGTCGCTTTGATGTTAGCAAAGCCGAAGTCACCACTTTGAAAAAAACACATACTTGTGGCCTTGCGCGTGCCCTACGTACCCGCTTAAGAAAAATAGGTGGGTCACTTGATTATCCTGTCATTTTTTCTTCCGAACCAGCAATTAATGCTTCAACCCACCAAGCAATTCCGGGTGACCCCGATGCTAGACCTCGCGCCACCAACGGCACAATTTCATACCTTCCAAATATCTTTGGTTTTATGACTGCCGGTTATGCCATTCAACAAATGCTACAGAAAGACTAGCGTCAAAAAGGCTAGCAGCTGCAAATGCTATCTATTCTTGCTTATTCTGTTACTATGCGCGCGTTTTATAAAGGTCGCCGAACAAATTCGGTGACATTCTAGAGGTAAACATTACATGTCACGCAAATTACGCAATATTGCCATCATCGCTCACGTGGATCACGGCAAAACTACACTGGTTGATGAGCTGCTAAAGCAATCTGGAACATTTGATGATGTTCGCGAAGAACAAGATACCTGTGTGATGGACTCGAATGCTATTGAAAAAGAACGTGGCATTACTATTTTGGCAAAAAATACAGCAATTGATTATGGTGATTACCACATCAACATCGTTGATACTCCGGGCCATGCGGACTTCGGCGGCGAAGTTGAACGTGTATTAAATATGGTCGATGGTGTTGTTCTTCTTGTTGATGCAGCAGAAGGCCCTATGCCACAAACCCGTTTCGTAACTTCTAAAGCCTTGGCTTTGGGCTTGAAACCTATCGTTGTTGTAAACAAAGTGGATCGTGATGGCGCAGACCCTGATGCTGTTGTCGACAAAACTTTTGACCTGTTCGCAGCTTTAGGCGCAACAGATGAGCAACTCGAATTCCCTGTAGTTTTTGCTTCTGCTAAAAATGGCTATGCCATGATGGATCATACTGAAGAATCAGATAATATGATCTGCTTGTTTGACACCATCCTTGAGCACGTTGAAGCGCCATCAGGTGATGCTGACGCACCACTTCAAATGCTTGCGACCACATTGGATTGGGATGAATACATCGGACGTATCGTGATTGGTCGCATTGCCAACGGGCGCGTAAAAGCAGGCCAAGAAGTAACCGTTATTCATGCTGATAGCACTGCTGAGAACTTTAAAGTAACCAAGCTTCTTGGCTTTAAAGGGCTGGATCGCATTGAAGTGTCAGAAGCTGAGTGTGGTGACTTAGTCGCCGTTGCTGGCCTTGAAAATATCAGTATTGGTGAAACAATGGCTGATAAAACCAAACCAATCGCTTTACCTGTGATTAAAGTAGATGAACCTACTTTGAGCATGGAACTACATGTTAACAACTCACCTCTTGCCGGCACTGAAGGTAAGTTTGTAACCACGCGTCAAATTCGTGAGCGTTTGTTTAAAGAAGTTCGTACAAATGTTGCCATGAAAGTTGAAGAGACAGACTCTGCCGATATCTATAAAATCTCTGGCCGTGGCGAGCTTCAAATTGGTATTTTACTTGAAAATATGCGCCGTGAAGGGTTTGAGATGGCCGTATCTCGACCGACAGTGATTGTACGTACAATTGACGGCGTGAAGAAAGAGCCTTACGAGCATGTAACGATTGATGTTCAAGCTGAATACCAAGGTACAGTTATTGAGAAAATGGGCATACGTGGCGCAGAAATGACCAGTATGGAAACTGCTGATGATGGCATGACTCGTATTGAATTTATCGCTCCCACCCGTGGTTTGATTGGTTATACCTCAGAATTTATGACTGACACACGCGGAACTGGTATCATGAACCATGTATTCCATGAGTATGGCAACTATGTTGGCGCGCTGCCTGGCCGTCTAAATGGCGTATTGATTTCTATGGCTGCAGGCGAGACTGTTTCATTTGGTATGTGGAAAATTCAAGAGCGCGGTAAATTGTTCTTTGGTGCCAATGTTAAAATTTATGAAGGTATGATTATTGGTATTCATGCCCGTGATAATGATTTGGTTGTAAATGCTACACGTGAAAAGAAACTGACCAATGTTCGTTCATCAGGTACTGATGAAGCGGTAAACTTGATTCCACCAATCAAGCTTTCATTGGAACGTGCCATTGAGTTTATTGCCGATGATGAATTGGTTGAAATTACACCGAAAAACATCCGCTTGCGTAAGCGCTTCTTAACAGAGACTGAGCGTAAACGTAGTACTACAAAAAAGAAGTAAGCTAAAAGTAGATTGAATCTAAAAGCCGCAGCTAATACCTGCGGCTTTTTTTTTATATCATTTAACTAAAACATAAATCAGCAATCGACATTGTGGTGAAATGATTATAATTTCCACATGACATGAAAGTAGAAATAAAACCCATTACTCCGACAAGCAATGAAGCAAAGAGGTTATTTAAACTTCTTGATGCACATAACATGACATATTGCCCTCCAGAAGAGTGTCATTTAACTCAACCAAATGAATTGGAACAGGTTAGCTCGATATTACTTGGAATGTTTTGTGACGGCGTTCTATGTGGAATGGGAGGACTAAAGTTCATTGATGATTATGCTGAAGTATCAAGGATGTACATTTTAGAAGAACACCGTGGAAAGGGATTAGCAGTTAGGTTATTGAACGAGTTGGAAAGAGAGGCCGCAAGGAAAGGAAAAACTGTCCTAAAACTCGAAACGAGTGATAAGTTCAAAAGTGCCTACCGCCTTTATCTGAAGTATGGCTTTAATCTATGTGAGCCGTTCGGTCGGTATATATATGAATCTTACCAGCATACGTATATGGAAAAGAGAGTTAACTAAACGCTAAGCTGAATGTTCGTTATTGCAGGAAGAAGACACTGAGCAAGCCAGCACAACCGCCACCGTAATTAGCGTTAGGTGGCCTAGTTAGTTGTCGTTCTATAGGCAGAGAATTGTTTAGTACTGGTGCTCGCCATATTAACATTAGCCTAGAGAGGGACTTGTGTCCCTGCCCTTCATGTAAATCCTTAATTAATAGTTTTCTTATAAAAGAAGGTAAATCATGAGAAAACAGCAAATATTTAAAATTAAGTTCTTGAAATATGGTCTAAAATGCCTTTTTAGAATAGGTAAATGTAATATTCCTTTGTAAGCATACTCCCGCTTTCGCGGGAGGAAGCTATTAAAAACAATAGTTTAAGGTAGTACGGAAACCTTAACCATCAAATCATCCTGTTTGATTTGATCCAATACATCCAAACCTTCAGTTACTTGCCCAAAAATTGTGTACTGACCATTCAAGTGTGGTGCAGGGGCAAAACAAATGTAAAACTGGCTACCTGCTGAATCAGGATCGGATGAGCGAGCCATAGCCAATGTACCATGCACATGTTTGCGATCATTAAATTCAGCTTTCACTTTATATCCAGGGCCGCCCATACCTGTGCCATCTGGGTCGCCACCCTGCGCCATAAAACCAGCAATCACACGATGAAATTTCAAGCCGTCATAATAGCCTTTGCCAGCTAGCGCTTTAAAATTAGCCACCGTATTAGGTGCAGAATCAGGATACAATTCAATCATCATATCGCCATTTTTTGTTTCAATTTTGATATGGTTTCCTTCTGGAATACCTTCATCACCAGCTTGTGGCGCTTTGCTAAATAAACCCATTTCTTTCTCCTTACTAGTTGTTGATTGATCTGCACATGCCTGCTGACTAAAGGCCATAAAGGCGAGAAGCAACATACTTAGAGTACGTGTATAACGTTGATTTATCATTTTTTTTAAGTCCTTTTCGATGCAAATAGATGTTGTGAAGATGGTAGAATACGCAATGGATGCAAGACCATACGGCGCATGCCAGGCTTTAACTCCGCTGTGCCAAGAAGTAGTGCATCAGATACTACTGCAACATTTCCCTGCTGTTTCTCTTCAAGCTGAATACGTTGACCATTTAAAAAGCGCCAAGCATTATCCTTATTGAGCTCACATGTTGGAAAATCACGCAACCATTGGCGCAGCGGCAAGACCGCCTGCTCTTTATCTTGCCTTAAACGCTCTTCGCTCACCAACATCGATTCAGGCCATCCACCGGTTGATATGCGACGTAATGCTGTTACACAACCGCCCATGCCTAATTTCTCACTAATATCACGTGTCAAAGAACGAATATAAGTACCTTTTGAGCATGATACATCCAAACTTACATAAGGAAATTCAAAGCTTATCAACGCTAGTTTATGAATACAAACATCACGCGCTTTAAGCTCAACAGTCTCGCCTTTGCGCGCCATAGCATGCGCTCTCTTACCCTCAACACGAATCGCTGAGTAAATCGGTGGAACTTGTTTTAAATTGCCTTTGAATTGCTCTAAAACTTCCAATAATTGTTGTTGCTCAACTTGTTGATCAAAGCGCCCTGTTACTTCACCTTCACAATCCAGTGTGTCTGTTTGGTAACTTAAATCGAATGTGACGGCATATCGCTTTTCAGCATTAAGCCCCAACTCAGAAAAGCGAGTCGCATCACCCAATAAAATAGGCAACATACCTGTTGCCAAGGGGTCTAACGTGCCTGCATGACCAGCTTTGATGCGTTTTTGTCCTGTGACTGAAAAAATGCGAATAACTTCATTTACCGCACGGCGTGATGTCCAACCAAGCGGTTTATCCAAAAATACCACACCAGAAACCATCATGCCTGCAGTATATCCAACAAGGCATGTTTAATTTTTGCCTGCACCACATCTAATGTACCAAATAAAATACAACCCGCAGCATATTGATGACCACCGCCACCCAGTTTCCCTGCAACAATGCTTACATCACACGGAGCCTTACCACGAAAACTAACTTTCCAATTTCCTGGCTTTTCTTCACGCATAAAAACAGCAACATCCACACCTTCAATGCTGCGTGCATAATCAATAAAACCTTCAGAATCTTCACCACAAAGGCCTGTTATATCATACAATTCACGCGCAATAGACATCCATGCTGTGCGCCCATCATGACAAATTTCAAGGCTTTCCAAGGCATGTTTTAACAGTTCAAAACGTGCTGGTTTGTGACTTTGGTAAATAGATTGTGCTGCCAGCCCTACATCTGCACCCGCATCAATCAAATCGGCTACCATTCTGTGCACATCAGCATTCACACTGGTGAGACGAAAACTGGCTGTATCAGTCAAAACAGCAGCATAAATTGCTGATGCAGAGGACATATCAAGTGCTACATTTAAATGTTGTAGTAAATCATAAATCATTGCGCCAGTCGCGCAATAACGTGCATCGATCAGATTGATAGAACCATAAAGCGTATTGCTGGCATGATGATCAATGTTGATCAGTATTTTACCTTCAAAATACGATGTTCCCATGCCCAAACGACCCATTGAACCTGCATCCACAGCAATCACAACATCAGAAGCAGCTATACGACTTGGCACATCACCATGCGTAATCTCGTCCACAGCAGGTAAATAGCGACAAATATACGGAGCAGCATCCCGATTATGCATCACAACACATTTCCCCATAGCTTTTAGAGCATGGTAGATCGCTAACTGCGAACCAATAGTGTCTGCATCAGGGCAAACGTGCGCAATAATATGAATCTGTTTTGCTTGTTGCACAGCATCCATGACTGGTTGCCATGGCACATCAGCATAGAGAGTGCTCAAGCGCGATCCAATTTATTCAATAGTTCAACCATGTCATTGCCAGTGTCCAACGCAGTATCCCAAGAAAAAGTTAGCTTAGGAAAACGTTTTTTACCAAGTGAACGACGTAAGCTATGCTCAAAATGCGGACTCATGCATCGTAGTCGATCCACAACCATATCTGCTTCATCACGTTTCATACCGTGCACTTTAATCACCGCACTCTGATTATCACGTGATACATCCACCGATGTAATGACCATGCCCAAAAGGCATGGGTCATTAGCATCGCGTTGGATTACCGTCGTCAAAAGACGCTGAATATCGACTTGTATACGTTGTTTTGCAGGTGATTTAGATGTCATTATAATAAATTACAGTGTGGCCGCAACTTCCTCAATGACATAAAATTCAAAGCAATCACCTTCTTTCACATCATTGAATTTATCAACACCAATACCACATTCATAACCAGATTTTACTTCTTTCACATCATCTTTAAAGCGACGTAAAGAAACAAGTTCACCATCATGAACCAGAACATTGTCTCGCATGACACGCACTTTTGAGCCACGTGTTACAAAGCCTTCGGTGACATATGTACCAGCTACAGCACCAATCTTCGGTACCATAATAACTTGGCGAACTTCTGCTTCACCTGTCACTTTCTCAACTTGGTCTGGCGTCAATTCGCCCGCCATTGCAGCACGAACATCATCAATAGCATCGTATATTACTTTATAGAAGCGAACATCTACGCCATAACCAGCAGCCAATTTTTTAGCCTTGCTTTCAGGCCGAACATTAAAACCAATTACAATCGCATTCGATGCAGATGCCAGCATAATATCTGATTCTGTAATTGCGCCGATACCCTTATGTATAAGTTTAACTTTCACTTCATCAGTGCCCTGTTTAACCAAGGAGTCTGCCATGGCCTCAACCGAACCAGTCACATCACCCTTAATAATCACAGGTACTTCAGCCATATCACTCTTCACAGCTGCAAACATATCATCAAAGCTTGCGCGTTTGCTTGATGCTTCTTTTAGCTGGCGCGCTTTTTCTTTACGGTACGAAATAATATCACGTGCTTGCCTATCATTGGCAACTGCAACAATATCCTCACCAGCTGCTGGCACAGATTCCAAGCCCAAAAGCTCAAATGGAACCGATGGGCCTGCCGTACGGTGCTGTACCGCATTTTCATCTACAATCGCACGAATACGACCCGTTACAGTACCAACAACAACAATATCACCCTTATTAAACGTGCCGTTTTGAACAAGTACTGTTGCCACAGGACCACGACCTTTATCCAAACGTGATTCAACGACCACGCCACGACCCACACCATCAGGGTTTGCCTTCAATTCCAAAACTTCTGTTTGCAGTGCAAGCATTTCAAGCAAATCTTCCAAGCCTTGCCCTGATTGCGCGGAAACTTCTACGAAAATCGTGTCTCCACCCCAGTCTTCAGAAATAATTCCATGTTCTGATAATTGACGTTTTACATTTTCAGGATTCGCACCCTCTTTATCCATTTTGTTGATTGCTACGATAATCGGTACACCTGCAGATTTTGCATGACTCAAAGCTTCAACTGTTTGAGGCATCACACCATCGTCTGCTGCAACCACCAACACCGCCACATCCGTCAAGTTTGCACCACGTGCACGTAGGCTTGTAAAGGCTTCATGGCCAGGTGTATCAACAAATACTACACGTTCGCCACCACCAAGTTTAACCATATAGGCGCCAATATGCTGGGTAATACCACCCGCCTCACCGTCAGCAATATGAGCTTTACGCAAAGCATCAAGGATCGATGTTTTACCATGATCCACATGTCCCATCACCACAACAACAGGAGGGCGAGGCAATAAACCTTCATCAGCTTCATCAATAACTTCAACTAGCACATCTTCCACGGCAGCTTCATTGATAAGCTTAGCTTTGTGTCCGAATTCTTCCACAAGCAATACAGCAGTATCAGAATCAATATTATCATTAAGAGCCACTATAGAGCCCATTTCCATCAATTTTTTCAAAACCTCAGTCGTTTTGGTTGCCATGCGACTGGCCAACACAGACACAACAATAGGGTTGGTCACTTCCACTTCACGGATAACAAATGCTTCATCATCTTTGGTGACAATATTATCACGACGGCGACCACCCTTTGCCAACCTAGCCATGCGCTCTTCTTGCTGAGGTGTCAGCACCTCATTACGTTTGGAAGAATAAGAACGACGCGCAGCTTTTTCACCAGGTGACAAGCGTCGTTGTTGCTGACGTTGTGGGCCACCTGGACCACGGCGCTTTATAGCTCCTGGTGCTGTAGGTGCATTTGGATCTGTTGTCACAGAAACCGATGGGCGACGTGCCACACCTGTACCTGTGTTTGCACCCGCTGCAGGGCGAGTCGGACGAGCTCCGCCACGGTTGGCGTTATTTTCACGACGTCGATCATTGCGCTCTTTGGTAATTTTCGCTTCAATCTGCTTTAGCGATGACTTTGGTGCTTTTGATGCCGCAATTTGAGCTGGCGTTAAACCAGTGCGAATCGTTGTTCTAGGCCCTGATGCAGGACGTTTTTGCTGGCCTGTTGCGGGGCGATTCGGATTAGGGCGTGCTCCAGGGCGTGCAGCCGGACGATTTGGGTTCGGACGCTCGCCAGGGCGTGCAGCCGGACGATTTGGATTCGGACGCTCGCCAGGACGTGTTGAACGATTTGAATTCGGGCGTTCACCAGGGCGTGTTGAACGATTTGGATTTGGGCGTTCGCCAGGACGTGTTGAACGGTTTTGACTCGGACGTGATGCACGTTCTTCAGCACGTTTTGCACGCACTTCTTGCTCACGGAGCTTGGCTTGTTCTTTGTTCTTCTCGACAGCCTGGGCTGCCATTTGAGCTGGCGAAAGCTTTTTAACAGCAGGTTTCTTAGCTGCAGCAGCTTTGGGCTCGGGTTTAGATGACGGTTTTTGTGGTGCTGCAGTTCTCTTCACTTCAGCAGTTCTCTTCACTTCAGCAGTTTTCTTCACTTCAGCAGTTTTCTTCACTTCAGCAGTTTTCTTCACTTCAGCAGTTTTCTTCACTTCAGCAGTTTTCTTCACTTCAGCAGTTTGCGCAGGTACGTCCTTAACAGCCACTTTTTCTGGCGTAGCTATAGGTTCTTTCTTTAAAGAAAGCTTGCCATCCGAAGCTGACACTGATGTAGCAGCACTACCTGTTGTTGGTTTAGGTGCTACTCGGCGACGGCGAACCGCAACTTGTACAGTGCGACCTCTGCCTTCAACACTGGCGCCACGCTCTTGTTGCCCAGTCACAACGGGGCGACTCAAGGTCAATGTCTTTCCCCCAGAACCACTTTTCGCAGGTTCTTTCAAATTTGCTTTGATTTTACCTGTGTCTTCATCATTCAACATCGTGGTTGGACCTGTAACAGCAACACCACAGCTACTAGCTGCGCGTTTTACATCTGCCACTTCAACATTCAGTTCTTTCGCCAATTCGAGCACGCGTTTATTCGCCATTGCTTACCTTGCTTCCTTTTATTCGCCTGTACCAGACGCAATACCGTTGTAGCTTTGCTGTTTTTTTAGAAACAGACAATGCCACCACAGACATTTTACCTCGCTGAAAGACATTCACCAGACAAGCCTCTGGCAAACCATTCAACGATGTTGTTTTCAATCCTGCCTCACCACGCTTTTTAACAGCATCCATGACTTGCCGTACCAAAGCCTGCCCCGCCTTCTCTGCCATTAGCAGTAGAATCTCCGCATTCTTCCACATTTGATGCATGACTGCATCCCTTCCAATCGCTGCACTCGGTTTCAAGCGCGTTAACTGCAAGGTAATATGTTGCTCAAGAATATTTAACAAACTCTTCTGCAACATATCCCACTGAGGGAGCACTATCTTATGCTTGCTTCGCAATACGCCTAGCCGCTTATCATTCAACGACGATAGACATGGCTCATCCATACATAAGTAAAACCCTCTTCCAGGGGCTTTTGCCAATAAATCTGGCCAAATTTGACCCGAATCATCAACCACCAGACGCAACATGGATAATTTCTCATCCTTTTTACGACAAGCAAAACATGACCGCACAGATGCACGGCTATGCATTAAATCATTCAAACCAACCACTAGCCTCACGTGCCGCAATAATCAAAGCATCTGCAGCTTCACGCTCTAAACCTTCAACACCTTCAAGGTCATCAGCAGCAGCATCAGCCAAGGCTTCAACTGAAAGCATACTACGCTCTGCCAATTGCGCTGCAATCTCACGCGTCATACCTGGCAAATCCAACAAAGACACACTACTTTGATCACCATCTTCTGACGATTTCTGCAACGCCTCATCTAACAAAGCATTACGTGCACGCTTTTGAATTTCTAGTGCCAAATCATCATCCAGACCTTCAACTGCTGCAATATCAGCGACCTCACAATATGCCAAATCAGCCAATGACATAAACCCTTCTGCTACCAATAAGTCAGAAAAATCAGTATCTACATCCAAGCCGGAAACAAAGGCTTCTTTAGCCGCCCCTATTTCTTCCGCACGTTTTTCTTGCTCTTCACCCGTGGTCATTAATTCGATATTCCAACCCGTTAACTCTGAAGCCAATCGAACATTCTGGCCACGCCGGCCAATCGCAATTGCCAAGTTTTCCTCATCGACAGCCACTTCAACCGTATTGCTTTCTTCATCCACAAGCACGCGGTCAATTTCTGCGGGAGCTAAAGCATTCACTACAAATGCAGCTGGGTCTTCAGTCCACTCGATAATATCAACACGTTCCCCATGCAGTTCATTCACCACAGCCTGTACGCGTGCGCCTCGCATACCTACGCAAGCACCAACTGGGTCAATACCAGCATCCATCGAAATCACTGCAATCTTACTGCGTGAACCAGGATCACGTGAAATCGCTTGAATCGTAATTAAATTATCCTGAATTTCTGGCACTTCTTGTTCAAACAAGCGTAATACCATACCCGCATCAGCACGCGATAAGAAAACCAATGCACCCTTTGGCTGATTACGCACTTCACGCAAATAAGCCCGCACACGATCACCCTGACGGTATGATTCACGTGGCAACAAATCTTCGCGGTACATGACCGCCTCACCACGCCCTAAATCTACGTAAACATTACCACGCTCAACACGTTTCACGATACCCGTAATTAATTCGCCTACACGCGGCTCATATTCAGCCACCACGCGCTCACGCTCTGCTTCACGAATTTTTTGGTTAATCACTTGCTTGGCCGTTTGCGCTGCAATACGCCCCAGCTCAATCGGCGCCAATGGCTCACGAAATTCTGTGCCCAATTCAGCATCTGCTTGCAATACTTTGCCAGCTTCTAGCGTCAACTCATTCTCGTCATCTTCCACTTCTTCAACCACAGTACGCACATGGCACAAAGCAATTTTGCCGGTTTCACGATCCATCTTGGCGTCAACAACCTTATTGCCATATGTCCGACGTGCAGCTGTTTTAATAGCTTGTTCCATCGCTTCAATTACCAACTCACAATCAACGGCCTTTTCACGCGCTACTGCCTCAGCAACCTGCATCATATCAACACTCATTGTCGTTAACCTCGCTACGACTCATTCTATTTACTCTTGCCCGCGCGAGATATTGCTTTCCAGTTCACCGCACGCGTTACTCTCACAACTTCCAATAAATTAAACTCACGAACCTTGCCTTGTTCATTACACAGGCTGAAAACTTCACCATCAAGCCCTAAATTCTCACCTTCAATTGCTGGCCCATGCTCCAATACAACTTGAATCCAATCACCCAAATAACGATCAAAATCGGACTGCATTTGCAATGGCCATTCAAAGCCTGGTGTTGTCACTTCTAGGTCATATTTACCTGGAATATAGTCTTCCACATCCATTTGCAAAGCTAGCCCACGACTAATACGCGCCAAATGCTCAGCAATCACGCCGCCTCTACAGTCTACAATCACCTTGACCGAGCGTATCTGCTTGCCGCCACCCAGCACAACCTTAAGTGTTTCCACACCTAATTCATCGGCAATTGGCTTCACAAGTCGTTGTATTTTATCTTCTAAAAGCAATATCTCAGTCCTAAATTCCGCATAAAAACAAAAAAAGCGAGCCGCAGCCCACTTTTAACGTCGCGTATCATAGGTATAATCATCAAGAAAGCAAGAAAGCAAGAAAAAGGGCTTTGATTTACATCTCAGCCCTTTTTTACAACTTGCTAAAAATCATTATCAGTGAATATGTTTTTGCGCTTTTTTCAACTTTTCAGCAGCTTCTGCCTTGCGTCCCTTTGAATACACTGGACGATTTTCGACGTTGGGAAGGTCAATTACCTTCTGTAAATATTCAGCGGACTTTTTATATTCATGCTCTTCAAGCCAATAGTCACCATTAAAGTAGTTCGCATCCATGTCATCAGAAGCCATTTCTATGGCTTTTTTCAAATACGATTGAGCCTTATCATCATCACCAAAACCAATCGGCCAACCCGGTGTCATATAATAAAAACTTCCCAATGAAGTATAAATCGAACCATTTAAAGATTTTGCATCTATTTTTTCAGCCTTCAACAACAAATCTCGCGCTTCTTCCATCAAACTCAAAGCACCTAGCCCGCCCTTAGCACCCGCATAAGTTGATTTAATAATCGCTTCCCAAATTAACGGCTCCGCTTTATCCGCATGCTTGGCAGCCCATGCATGGGCTTTGGCATCTAGTGCCTCAAAAGCAGCCTCCTTCTGATCATCTCCAAGCTCATAGTTAATATGTGCCCACTCATGTTGCAGCTGCAATAAATCATTTGAGCCTTCCAACTCACTGGCTTGTGCTACAGTTAAACAAGAAAATGCTACCACCATCATAGTTAGCCAAATTGTTTTCATCGTTATGCTCCTTTATTTAAAAAAGTTTTTGCAACTTTATTCTGCCCAGCCAACGCTTTGTCTACCAAGCGAGGCAACAAGGCGTTGACACGTACAAATAACGATTCAGGAAAGCCAAAGTAGCTATCCTTCTTATCCGTTTCAATAGCCTGAATAATTTTTGCAACCACAACATGAGGCTCATCCATGTTCATACCTGTTGCTTCACCCATTAACATCACTTTATCATTGTTCATAGGTGTCTTTACCGCACGAGGGGCAATGTAGCTTACCTGCACGCCTGTATCGGCTAATTCACGACGCAAGCTTTCAGAAAAACCCCGCAGCCCAAACTTACTTGTTGAGTATGTTGTGAACCATGCAAAACCAATCGAACCAAAAATAGAACCAACATTGACAATTTTACCTGATTTCTGAGCCAAAAAACTCGGCAATAAAGCCCGAGTTAACAGCATAGGTGCTAATACATTCACACGCATCATCATTTCAATACGAGAAGAATCCTCGTCTGCAAAGTTGGCAAAGCTATTGAGCCCTGCAAGGTTAATCAGCATATCAACCTGTCCTAAGTATTGCTGACAGCTTTCTACAGCAGCCGCACAACCAGCCGCCGATGATAAATCAGCCGTAACAGGAGAGACATCACCTGATAAATCCGCTGCCAACAACTGTAGAGCATCTGCATTGGCATCTACCATAGCAACCTTTGCACCACGCTCTAACAAACCTCTAACTAAAATTGAACCCATGCCCCCAGCAGCACCCGTTAAAATAACCCGTTTATCTTTAAGGCCCATCCCCTACTCCCTATGCTTTAATCACCGGCAAACTACGGAAAATATCCCCATACAATTTATAGAACATTTTCGCAGCATGAAGCACTGCCTGCTTATCACCCTCATCATCAAGCTTATTCATCAAACCTTCGTAAAAGTCGATATGCCCTGCATCCAAAGAACCATGCGAGCTTAAATAAGAAAATGCTTCTTTCGGCAAAGCCAGTGTCTTTTGAATATTTTCAGCGGCATTCGTTGCCAATGCCACGCTCGTACCTTCCAAGACCAGCACCATGCCAAAAAAACCAACAGGATTACCGCGCATAACCGTGTCATAAGCATACGATACCATAAGCTCCGTCTCAGCTAATGGCAATGCCTTACGCACAAGCTCTTTATCGACACCCGTCACCTCAATATCATTCAGAACCCACTCTTGGTGACCCATTTCTTCTTCAATGTATTCACCCAGTGCCACCCTCAGCCATTCCAGACGTTCTGGCAAACGGCCGCCGCATGCCATCAACAGTGGCACCGTATGTTTCACATGATGGTAAGCTTGCCCCAAAAATGCCTGATAACTCTCCAAGGACAATACACCTGCGGCTCCCTGTTGAATAAAAGGAATCGCCAGCATGGCATTGCGTTCAGATTCTGTTTCCGCAAACAACGTACTATAAAAACTCATTTTTTCTCCTCATATAGTTCATTTAGAACCATACGATATTTTTTTTCAATAAACATTCGCCTTGGTCGCCCTGTCCCAGTCCACTGTCCATTGTCAACCGAAAAGGCTTCATCTGCAACAACCCAGCCATGCACCTGAGCATAATCTGGCAAACGTTGGTTTGCCGATGCAAAAGCTTCAGCCAATGTTTCAACATTAAAACCTTGCCTGATAACAACCACCGCCACATTAAAAGGTTTTGCCTCACCGAACACGCAACATTGCGCAATTGCAGGCTCAACATTCAACTCTCGCTCCACCCATTCTGGCGACACATTACGCCCAAATGAAGTAATGAAAATATGTTTTTTCCGCCCTTCAATATATAAAAAATCATCTGCATCCAAGCGACCTATATCACCTGTAGCCCATTCACCTCGCTGATCTGAGTCACTACCCAAGTAACCAGAAAACAGATCCCCTCTCAACATGATTTCACCATCATCGGAAATCCGTAGTTTTACATGTGGCAAAACACGACCCACACTGCCCTTCTTTTTCGCTGATGGTGTGTTCAGCGTCACAACACTACTTGCCTCTGATAGCCCATAACCCTCATAAACGGGTAAATCTAAAGCTTCGGCTTGAGATAATAGATATTCAGATACAGGTGCGCCACCTACCGCAATATAACGCAAGGTCTCCGGCTTTGGCATACCGGATGCCACCGCGGCAACAAGGGCTTGCAACATTTGCGGAATCATCACACAGCTTGTAGCGCGAGATTCACACAAACAAGTCATAAAGCGTGATATATCCAAACCAGATGAGCCCTTCATACCCACTTGCGCTAAACCAGGCAAACAAACCGTTGCACCAGCAATGAGAGGCACATACATACCTGCAATATTTTCCAATAATGTCGCATAAGGCAACAAGCACAAGTGCCTATCAGCCACACAGGCACCCGTCGCTTTAAACAAAGACGTTGCGACCGTATCCATCAGTGGCTGGCTGAGACACACACCTTTTGCATCACCTGTTGATCCAGAAGTATAGGTTATTTTTTGCACGCCATTAGAAAAAGGCTGCTGCTTTGAGGGTTGCAAGCAATAAACTTGTAACAACTCACCCGCAATATTTAGATTTGGCAACAGCGTATAAGTCACACCTGCCGTTGTTAGCAAACCTTCTACCGTAGCACCTAAATTAGATATGAGAAGGTTGGCCCCACTACTAGCTAAAGTATGCTGAACTTGTTGTGGAGAAAAAAATAATGGCACAGGAATTAATGGTATCGCAGCTTGAATACAGGCTAAATCTGTGATCAAGACAGCGGGCGTATTATCCATAAGAACGGCCATACGCACAGCTTTCTGAGAATGAATATACTGTTCAACAGTGGCTATATCATCCGTCAGTTGAGCATAAGTAACACGGTGAACATGCCCTTGAATCGCAATTGTATCTGCTTGATGACAAGCATGTTTGGCAAGCGCATCCAAGATCACGCTCATAAAATAGCATTCTCTTTTTCTTTCTGTAAAGCTTTCTGCCATAGCAGACCCATATCACGAGCTTCAGTCATGATCTCACGACAGTCTGCTGGAAAATCATGACACAAGATTTCCAAAACACGATAAGCCATCCGCAAATCAGCAGCTCGAATCATAGGCTTATGATCATAATAACTACCCCAAGCAATACGCTGCTCGGGCGATAGTTTATTGGCATCAGCGACACCTAGCTCAACATACTTCAGACCCAAGCGTCGAAAGGCGTTGGCCAACTGGGGCACAGCCGTGACCACACCCCATTGGTAACCTGCCCCAAACAAAAAAGATACCAATGCAATAATTGCATCGCGGCCACCACCAGGCCCTGCCTCAGCTAGGTTACCTACTTCCACAATGACATCACGACTTACTGTTTGCCCTATACAACGAGACAATTCATAATCAACTGGTTGGCGTAGATATTGTTCAACAAACAAGCTTCCTGAAGTCGCTTCTTGGTAACCAGCCATAGAATAACATGCTCCAGCCTGATCATAACGCAAGCGAATTAAATGCGGCATAAAATGATCAATAAAAGCATTATATTTCTGAGAGAAAACCTCGCAGATAAAAGACTCCGCCTGCTTTCTATCAGGATGACTTGGATGCAACACATCAAGCATAACTACCCCTTACATAAATATAAACTACCCTTAAAATCAAAGGCAAGATAAAGGGATTATATTAAACGAATATTAAAAGGCGTCATGCATCATTTCTTCATACTCAGACAAAGAACGAATAAATGCAGGGCGTTCAAAAAGGCGGTTCATATAAGACTCAAGGTGCACCCATTTGGATGTGTCAATACCATTGGACTTCAAGCGCCACAAGATAGGAACCATAGTAATATCAGCCAAAGAATACTGATCCCCAACAAAATATACCTGTCGTTCCAAATAGCCATTCAATGATTCCAAATACGTCTTAAATTTACGCATTGGTTCAGTTTTTTTCTTAACACGAATCAAGTTGAAATATAATGGATACAATTCTTCTTCAATACGTAGTACAGACAAACGCATTTGAGCACGCTCAGCAGGTGAGCCTGGTTTTAGCGGTGGGTGCGGATAACGCTCATCCAAATACTCATTTACCACCTGCGATTCAAAAAACACCACGTCGCGGTCGATCACTGTTGGCAGTTTACCGTAGGGGTTAATCGCCATAAAGTCTTCAGGAAGATTATCGGGCTCCAACTCAACACAGTCCACAGGCAATTCTTTTTCTTGTAATACAATACGCGTACGGTGCGAATTAGGGCACTGTGGATCGGAATAAAGCTTAACCATGAAAAAAAACCTCCAGAAATCAACGCGGCTACCCGCGAAAGCTCGCGCACTATAGTCTTAAATGCGAGAAAATAAAGTGATATTACTCTGCATCACCTTCACGCGTCATTCCCATGAGCTTAGCAGAAATAAAGGCATCAATATCACCATCCAAAAAGGCCCCTGTATTACCTGTTTCCATACCAGTACGTAAGTCTTTAATACGCGATTGATCCAAGACATAGGAGCGTATTTGGTGACCCCAACCAATATCTGTTTTGGTATCTTCCAGACCCTGTTTTTCAGTCTGTCGCGCTTCCACTTCCCTTTCATACAAGCGTGCTTTCAGCATTTTCCAACACGCTTCACGATTTTTATGTTGTGAACGGTCGTTCTGACATTGTACTACAACACCCGTTGGCTCATGTGTCATTCTTACAGCTGAGTCAGTTTTATTAATATGCTGACCGCCTGCACCCGATGCACGGTAAGTATCCACCCGCACGTCCGCAGGGTTAATATCAATTTCAATTTCACGTTCAATATCTGGGAATGCAAACACAGAAGCAAAGGAAGTATGGCGACGGTTCCCTGAATCAAATGGCGATTTACGCACCAAACGATGCACGCCAATTTCAGCTTTCAAAAAGCCATAGGCATACTCGCCCTTAATCGAAACCGTTACCGATTTAATACCCGCTTCTTCACCAGCAGTACACTCCAAAAGCTCTGTCTTAAAACCCTTACGCTCGGCCCAACGTAAATACATACGCAAAATAATTTCAGCCCAATCTTGGGCTTCTGTACCACCAGAGCCTGCATTAATATCCAAAAAGGCAGACTCCATATCAGTCTCACCACCCAACATCTGCGCCAGCTCCAGTCCTTCAATCGCAGCTTGCACCGCATCCAGCACAGCCACAGCTTCTAATTGACTATCCTGATCACCTTCATCCATACCCATTTCAAAAAACATACTCGCTTCTTCTAAATCAGAGCTCGCATCACCATGTTTTTTGATTGCCTGCTCAAGACGTGCTTTTTGTTGCATAATATCTTGAGCTTTTGCAGGCTCATCCCACAGCGTTGGGTCCTCAATACGTACATTTAGCTCAATGAGGTCTTCTTTTTTGCTATCAATGTCAAAGTGACCTCCGCAACGCATGCAAACGGTTACCATAATCTTCTGCACGTGTTCTAAAACCTATTATTTGATCTTCAATATTCATCTTTGACTCCAAATCACCTATCGAACCCGTCGCAAGGTATGTTTTTACACAATATTTTCAACCACAAGCCGAACTCTGCCACCCTCGCGCTAAATAGTTTGAGCGCCATATCAGTCTAATATAGCTACACAGCTAATCCCTTTTTAAAAGTAAAATGCTCTGCTACGATGTATTAACGCTTACTTAAAACTATTCTGTGCAAAGCTTCACATTTGCCCTTTTGTTAGCGATGGCTATCTTTCGTAGCACTTCAAAACATAGAGGCTGCGCATGAATATTCCTGCTGATAAAAAGAAAATATCTATCGTTTGTTTTTCTGGTGATTTTGATAAAATCGTTGCTGCATTTACCATTGCTACAGGAGCTGCCGCTACCAACCGTGAAGTCACTCTGTTTTTTACTTTTTGGGGACTTAATGTACTTAAAAAAAATAAAGGTCGCGTTGCTACTGGTAAAAGCATTCTTGCCAAAACCTTTAACCTTCTTATGGGTGGCTTAAACAACCTTCCATTATCTCGTTTTAATTTTTTCGGTGCAAGCTCCAAACTGATGACGATGATGATGAAAAAGAACAATGTCGCCACATTGCCAGAACTCATTGAAGCCGCACATGCATTGGGCATACGTATTGTTGCTTGTGAAATGGCCATGCGCATTTTGGAAGTCGAGCAAAGCGATATGATTGAGGAAGTACAAGATGTAGTCGGTGTTGCAACATTTCTCAATGACTCAGAAAATGCCCATATTATCTTTATCTAAAGGACAACCCTTATGAAACATTTCCTCGATATTACCCATGAAACTTGCCCAATGACATTTGTAAAAGTAAAATTACAACTAGCAAAAATAGCGCAAGGCGAGCGACTCGAAATTTTGCTCAATAAGGGGGAACCACTAGAAAACGTCCCTCGCTCCTGCGAAGAACAAGGCTATAAGGTCATTTCCAACGAACCTACGGACAATGATAAACACCTGATTCTTATCGAAAAATAAAAATAACTTTACCTTAGCCATTATTTCAGCGATAAAGCGACTATGCAATGGACCCTATCCAACCAACTCACCGTCGCACGTGTCGCTCTCATACCGCTTCTCATTGCCGCCTTTTACTTCACACCTACCCCTTGGAACTATTACCTCACAGCATTTATTTTTGCACTAGCAGGCTTTACAGATTGGCTTGATGGCTATATTGCCCGTAACCGCAATGAAGTCACCGCATTCGGTCGTTTTTTAGATCCTGTTGCAGACAAACTTCTTGTCGCCACATCTCTGGTTTTACTTGTCGAAGGTGGGTATGCACCTGCTATTCTTGCCGTCATTATTATTGGCCGAGAAATTACCATTGGCGCTTTACGCGAATGGTTAGCTGAAGGTGCAAAAGTTGTGCATGTCTCAGAAATGGGTAAGTGGAAAACTGCCATGCAGCTAGTTGCCATTGAAGCATTGTTTTTACACGTTGAAATTATGGGCTTTTACTTTCATCAAGCGGGGCTTGTTCTGTTATGGCTGGCTGCGGTGCTAACGCTGTGGTCTGGCTATGAATACCTACGCAATGCATGGCTTGAGCTGCGCAGTCAGCAGTCTAAAAAAGAGTCTTGATTCAACATTTTTTTATACTTTTATAAGTTCAAGAAACTGACTCCGTGGTATTTCTTTCGCACCAAGACTCGCTAGGTGGTCGGTGTGAAATTGACAGTCAATACACTTCCAGCCCTCACGCTTCCCGCGCTCTACCAATATCGCCAAAGCCATTTTGGAGGCGTCTCGCCGAACGGAAAACATAGACTCAGCAAAAAACACTTGCTTCAATAACACGCCATATAAACCACCAATAAGTTGTTCCCCTTCCCATACCTCTACAGAGTGCGCGTGAGCTTTGTCATGTAATGTTTGATAAGCATTTATCATCTCAGGTAACAACCAAGCACCATCACTCCTGTGAACAGCTTCACATTGTGTAATGACCTGTGAGAAGTCTTCATTCCATGAAAAGCGATAGCGCTTCTGTTTTAAACGCCGAAGCAAACGCTTGGAACAATAAAATTCATCCAGAAAAAGAACCATACGTGGATCTGGAGACCACCAAAGAATAGGTTGACCCTCTGAATACCACGGAAAGCAACCTTGTGCATAAGCCTTTAACAATGTGCTTGTAGATAAGTTCCCACCTACAGCCAACAAACCATCTTCATTGGCTTGCGTGGATTCGGGAAAATCTACTACCATCAAATCGAGCACTCTAATATATAAAAAAACAAGTGCTTATTCAGAATGACTCACAGAACCCAATAGTGCTTGCACATTTTTTAAAATTTCATCGCCATTTAGATGCTGCTTCACCATATAAGTATCAGCACCTGATTCCATAGCACGCATACGGTCTTCCGCACTTTCACGCGTTGAAATAATCATCACGGGTAAATCTTCATATTCAGGCTGATTACGAATACGTCGAACAAAACCAAAACCATCCAAGCGCGGCATTTCTAAGTCTGTCACAACCATATCATACGACTCTCTGGCTAATTTCTCAAGACCATCAAGACCATCAATTGCCGTGTCCACAGTAAAACCAATGCTTTCAAAAATACTTTTTTCTACTTCACGCGCAATAAGAGAATCCTCCACAAGTAGTATCTTGCGATGAATTTTTTCTTCTTCGCTTACATCAACTTCAATCGTCTGATCGGGTGCTGTACGCCCCATTTCTTTAATGCCGTAAGGCTCTAACAGCATGATAACAGAGCCATCATCCGTAATCGTGTTGCCCATCAAGCCTTGTGGTTGGTAACGTTTAATATATGGGTCGAGATTTCGAACAACAATCTCAGCATCACTCATTAATTCATCAACCACAATCCCTACATAACCCTCGATATGTTCAGCAATAAGCACATTGGGCACCTTCGACAACACCGCATCAGCACCTTCGCCACTCAACATGCGCCTCATATCCACAATGGGAACTTGATGTTTGCCATACATAATAAACTTTTTATCACCAATGCCCGTCTTCAATTCTTGTTTGTGCAAAGGCAGCGCTTGCTCAACCATATGCGTTAACATACCAAAACGTACATTGCCCATACGAAACATTAATGCCTGCTGTACTGCAATACTCACGGGTAATGAGAGCACAAAACGAGTCCCCTGACCCTTTTCAGTATGAATACGAATCGAACCAGTCAGACGCCGTATCGTGTCTTGCACCACGTTCATACCAATGCCTCGACCAGATGTCGCATCCACTTCTTTTTTAGTTGAAAAACCAGGGCGAAAAATCATTTCAAGGATTTCAGCAGAATCCATACTATCTGCTTCAACCTGTGTGGTTACACCGCGTTCAACCGCCACTTCTTTGATTCTATCAACATCAAGACCTTGCCCATCATCCACCACTTCAATGCGCACTTCACTGCCACTTAGCCGTGCAATCACTGCAACCTGACCTTCTTTAGGTTTCCCCAAAGCCTTACGCTCTTCAGGAGATTCAATACCATGAGCAACCGCGTTATTAAGCAAGTGGACCAACGGCTCAACCAAGGATTCCACCACCCCTTGATCCACCTCTAAGGCCTTACCACCAATTACCAGTCGTGCATGCTTCTTTAAGCGAACCGCCACATCGCGAACGGCGCGAGGAAATGTTGAAAAAATATTATCCAACGGTCGTAACATCAATGACAGTACTTGGTCACGCAAGTCCCTGTGCATCAATCCATTACGTTGTTTTGAAACACTCAACTCTTCCTTAAAGCGCCGCTGCTTACGCATTTGGTTTTCAAGCCCACGTTCTAATGAGTGCATCAAGACATCACGTTTGGCTTCATCAAAATCATCAAGTGATTTGGCAAAATAACGCCACTCCCGCTGTAGCCCTCTTAATTCTGACATCATTTCTAAAATAGATGTTTCAACGCTGCCACCACGCGATTGCTCCGTACTTAACTCAATCACTTGATTCGACAAGTTTTCAAGACGCTCTGCATCCACACGCAAGAAGCGCCCTGAGCTATGACGTTGCGCCGTCGCTTTCATTTCAATTTTAGCAATATCAGGGCGGTATGTGTCAGCCTCAACAAAGGTATTTTCTGGCAGAGGTGTAAGCTCATCACTCTGCGCGGAATGACCCTCTTCATCCTCAGTAATGCTTGTAAGCTCAGCGACAAACTTCTCAACTTCGCGGTCTTCCATTGCTTCACTGGGCAATCTATCCAAGCTCTGATCAAGAGCCTCATCAGCTACTTTTTTCTGTTTTTCCCCTGCGGCCTGCTGCATTGTCGCACGCTTAGCCTTCCACACATCAGCCTCATCGGCTCCAATCAAGCCTGAGAAGTCTTGTGAGGATGTTTTTCCGCCATCCTTTTCACCCACTGATGCGCTCTTTACAGAGGCGCTATCAGATAAAGACTCTAAATCAACAGTAAGCCCATCATCTTGAACCCAAGACTCTAAGTCAGGTGTGTCCTCATCTAAATCGATTTCAATAACATCTGATTCTTCATCTAAATTTACTTTACCTTGTTCAACAGCTTCAGTTGACCCCTCAGGCAAAGCCCCTTCTTTAGCAATCTTTAACAACTCATTATACTTTACACGCAACGGCTCCAGATCAATGTTTTTCTGAGCATTTCGGTCTTTCAATCGAATACCAAGCTCATCGTGCAGATCATATAAAAACTGTGTCATTGCAGGATTGCGCCAAGTCGGATGCTCAATCAGTTGCTCCATCACATCTTCAAACAGGTGTGCAGCCCCTCCAATATCACTAACGCCTAACATTAATGCCGACCCTTTAATGGTATGGGCATCTCGACGCAAAGAAATTAATCCCTCTGAATCTAGGCCACCCGACTCAAAAGCCACGAGCCCTTGATTCATCGAATTTAAGCGTTCCCGCGCCTCATCGAAAAAAGATGCTAAAAAATTGGATAAGTCAAAATCAGCCAAAAAATCAGCCCTAACTAGACTAGTTTCTGCAGATCTGCTGCCACATCATTCAAACGATAAGATGCGTCACGTGACTTCTGCATCTGTGATGCTGAATCTTGTAACAAATCAGATATTTGACGCATGGTAAGCACAAATTCCTGAGAACTGCTATCTTGTCGGCCTGTCGCTTGTGCAATAGTGCGCACAGCCAGACTCGTTTTTTCAGACATGTTCTGCATTTTGCTCAGCGCTTCACTTGCACGCTCGGCAATTTTCACGCCTTTTGCCACTTCACCAAGGCCAGAGCGAGTCACCTCAATCGACTCTTGTGTCGAAACATGCACATCATCCACCACCGTTTGAATTTCTTCTGTAAACAACCTCGCGCGCTCAGATAACCGGCGAACTTCACCCGCCACAACCGCAAATCTCTTACCAAATTCGCCTGCCGCCGCTGACTCAATTGATGCATTAAGTGCCAACAAATGGGTTTCATCAGCAATTTCCTGAATCGAACTAATCGAATCAAGAATTTGTTCTGCTTTACGACCCGCATCTGTCACTTTTTCTGCAATCGTTGTTACTTCTTGGCGAATCCTATCCATGTAACCAATAGCTTCATTCACCGCTTCAGAGCCATCTTTCGCAGATGTCGCTGTTGCCATTGCAATGCGCTCTACACTTGCCGCTGTCACCGCAATTTTCTTTGCAGCCTCTGACATGCCGCCCAGCTCTTCTGTCACCCCTGCCACAGACATAGCCTGCGTATTCGAAGCTGTCGCCTGATGGTCTACCGCAGTCAGAATCTCATCCGATACACCTGTTACACCTTGTGCCATTTCAGAGATAGTTCCTGAAATATTCGTCACAAAACTTCGATTAAAGAACGCCATTACAATCACAATAAAGACAATAACCACCCCATTAATGAGCGAGTATGTCACAAGCTGATCTTCTTTGCCTTGACGAGCCGAATCCAGTCGTATCGCCAAACCCGATGCCACATCATTTAGTTTGCCCTGCGCTACAAACACAAGACTTTGAGCCACTACTGTCACATTACTTGCCATGTTAGAAGGTATTTTTCCGCTAGTAATATCTTTTGCGATTTTAATAACTTCTTGCATTAAATCATATACTTCTTTCAATTGTTGCACATCTTCATCTTGCAAAGAAGGAAGTTCATTCACCTGCCCATAAAGGCGCAAAAAATCATCTGATGCATGCTTAATTTTCTCAATATCCATTTTATTACTTGTTAATGTAAAGTCATTCAGGGGCAAAAGAACATTGGGCAAAGAGCCTTTAAAACGTTCCAATGTTGTTTGCTGCTCATACAAATTAGAAAGCTCACGCACCCCATCCCCAGCACGATTAAATGCCACAAATACCGTTCCAATAAGCACGGCAAATAAAATCACAGAAACCCATATATTACGCTGCGCCAACTGCCTGATACTTTTCACATCACGTCGTTTAACTTCTACCATAACCTTCTCCACATGCTTTCTTGTTTTCTCATTCACATTAACAACTTTATGCACGACACTAACTAGTTACTGCATAGTGCATAGCTTTAATCAATACACAAACAATTTACGCAAACAACGCTTCCGTGTTTATCACGCGATATGCCTGTTCTTCAATATTTATGCTGCCTCGAAAAAACACATTTGAATCACTACTTAACTCAGAAAAAACATCCTCCTGAATCCGAAATAATTCAGAGACACTATCCACTCGCAAGGCCAAATTCATGACTGGATGCCTTAAACTCACAAAGCGGCTTGCAGGACTATCCTCCGAAGGCTTACCTTCAAGATGCATGACACGACATGGGTCAATCACGCATAAGATAAGCCCATGAACATTACAAACACCTAATAAGTGCTCTGGCGCCATAGGTACTAAACTTAATGGCTGTAAACGAATCACTTCTGAAACATCCGACACAGCAATCAATAGCGCTTCACCTGCAATGCGAACCTGCATCATCTCAACATAAGAGCTCTCTATTGCAGGACTTGAAGCCTCACTTTCCAGAACTTCGCTTGCCACATTCGATTCTAAGTCATCAGTTTCCTGCATGATTTCCTCCTTGAGCTGCAGCACTAATACGTGCATACATGGCAAGCACTTTACGCACCCTTGCTTGTAGCTTCATCGGCTCCACAGGTTTACCGATATAATCATCCGCTCCAGAGTCAAGTCCAAACACCTCATCATCTTCATCTTTGCGTGATGTTAACAAAACCAGAGGGATACCATCAAATCGCTGATTATCACGCACTTTCTTTACAAACTCTAAGCCAGACATATTGGGCATTTCATAATCTGTAACTACCAAATCAATGGATGCCGATAGTCGTTGCAAAACATCCCATCCATGCTGACCATCGTCAGCCTCAAGTACTTCAAAACCGTCCGATTGCAGCACAAACTTCACAAGATTTCGAATGCTTTTTGAATCATCCACAATCAATACCGTTTGCCTATCTAGCCCCACTGATGCTGTTATGCGCGCCGCATCACGCAGCTTCATGGATTCACCCAAAGACATTAAGGCACCACCTTCATCAAGGCGTCCCTCAAATTTAAAGTCTTCTGGTGCTGAAGAGTTACGCATGACCTCTGCAATGCTGGTGATGCCCGCAAGCGCTTTATTCAACCCGTCTTCAAACAAACAAAACATACCATCTTCACGCGCAGCTTGCATCAGCTCACCGTCTGGCGCACCGCGCGAAATCAACTCCTTCATACGCTCATTAACGTACAAAACCTCATGTACACCCAAACGCCCTTTATAGCCAATATTCATACAGGCTTTGCAGCCAACTGGCTCATAAAATTCCACGCCATCTGGCAAACCAAAACGTTCGCAAAAACCCTTGTCTGGCAACGCCTTCTTTTTACACTTGGGACACAACCGACGTGCCAAACGCTGCGCCACTATCAAATTCAACGATGATGCCAACATGTTTAATTCAATACCCATTTCAATCAAGCGCGTAATCGTGGATGGCGCATCATTGGTATGCAGTGTTGAAAGCACCAAATGCCCCGTTTGAGCTGCATGCAAAGCAATTTCAGCTGTTTCTTCATCACGAATTTCTCCAACCATGACAACATCAGGGTCTTGTCGTAAAATAGATCGCAAAGCAGCAGAAAATGTCATTCCAGACTTCGGATTAACCTGTACTTGGTTGATACCCTTAAGTTGAAATTCTACTGGGTCTTCCACTGTAATTAAATTACTCTCTGCATCATTAATATGATGTAAAAAAGAATAAAGCGTGGTTGTTTTACCTGAGCCCGTCGGTCCTGTAACCAAAACAGCCCCTGTCGATTTAGTAATACACTCACGTACCCGTTGATCAGCTAATTTTTCAAAACCCAAAATATCCAAATCTAATGAGAGACCACTTTTATCCAAAATACGTAGTACGGCCTTCTCACCATGCATGGAAGGCAGCGTTGACACGCGCATATCAAAGCTCTTACCCCATAATTTCACCCGTGTACGACCATCTTGCGGTGTGCGCGTATTAGAAATATCTAAATTAGATATAATTTTAATACGTGACAGCACCAAAACATGCGCCTTTACAGGAAACTTCAGCGCAGCACGCAAGCGACCATCTACACGCATACGAACCACACTTACCCGCTCGCCTGCTTCAATGTGAATATCCGATGACCCCATCTTCATCGCCTGAACCATGATGCCATTCACCAATTTAATAATGGGTGAATCACCCGCACCTTTTTTCAGTGCGGCAATATCCGTGTCATTTGTATCCTCATCACTTTCCGTTGAAAAACTACTATCATCTTCCAAACTAGACATCGCATCTTCAAAAGCCGCATCACCTTGATAAAGCTCTCGAATCTTCTTTTGAATAATATCAGGGCGCGAAAAAATAGCTTTAACACGTCTTCCAAGTTTAAATTGTAGAGCATCCAAAGCAGAAAAATCCATGGGGTTGCCCATGGCAATAACCAGCTCACCATGCTGTTCGTCCACTGGCATGAAACCAAAGTCTGTACAAAGTTTCTCAGGACACTTTTTTAAGATTTCCTCACTGGGTTTAAAATCAGAAATATTCAAATAGGGAACTTTGTAAATACGTGCAAGCCTTTGCAGCACAGCCTCTGCATCAACGCCTTCAACAGCAAGCAGAGAAAATAACAATCCTTTTTTTTCAGTTTTCTGCATTTGCAAAGCATCATCAATCTGTTCTTGAGAGATAATTCCACTTTTAACCAAATGCTGCTGCTGCGCTAATAACATATAAAACCCGTAATTCTCCTAAGGAAAAAACCCGCCACACTCGTGAACATAGTGTTCCAACTCATTAAAATCAAGCTCATAACTAGGCAAATAGTTCAGATGGATAAATTATATTTTTTAATAATGCAAAAGTAACCATTTGTACATATTTATAGTCAGAGAACCTCATCGTTCGTGAAGTTCTGCAAACAACGCAGTTAATTTTTACAACTAAATCATATGTTTTCTAAAACAAGACGTTAAACTATCGCAATGTTCAATCAAAAAGCGCCTGTACTTACGTTATGTTTCATTTTCACATTACTGGTGCTTAGCAGTTGCTCACAAACCCTAAAAACAACGTCACCTCTATCTTTAAACTCAGAAAAGCCAACTAAAGTCACAATCAATAAACAAGAAAAACTGCCTAAACCCACTCTCAGCATATCGCAGGATGCATTCTTACAAGGACTGCTTGCGCAAGACATTGCTCGTGCTCAAGCATCTGCAAAAAAGCATATCCTTCCACATTGGCCACGTATCAGGATGCGTTCGACCTTTGTCCGCCAGCGGATTGTCAACACGTTGACAAGTATGGATGCACCTCTTTCATTACAACTGATCCCTATTGTAGAATCAGGTTACCAACCTTACGCACTATCTCGCACAGGTGCCATGGGTTTATGGCAACTTATGCCAGGCACAGCACAAGGCCTTGGTATTAAAAAGAACCCTTATAATGATGGTCGCCGCAATGTCGAAGCATCAACCCGTGCTGCCGTCACATATTTACAAGAGCAATATAAACGCTTTGGCAACTGGCCACTAGCATTTGCGGCCTACAATATGGGGCCATACGGCCTTGCAAAACGTTTAAAAAAAACTGCATGGACACTGAGTGACGGCCTAGAGAATATGCCAGCGCCCAGGGAAACGCGTAACTATGTCCGCCAAATTATTGGCCTAACTGCCTTATTCAATATGCAAACAATCACCTTCCCTGCCCCTATTCAAACACAAGCTATCACCCTTCATGCACCCATTGACCTCAAACAGCTTGCAAACTCATCCAAACTACCAAATTCACTTTTATTTCAGCTAAATCCAGGCCTGCATTACAGTCAATATTTACGGCATGATATTACCATTCATGCTCCGAAAAAAAGTCTTATATCATTGCAAGAAGCCCAGCACTCTCATCGCCCGAAATACATTAAAGTAAAGCTTCGCTCAGGTGATTCATTATGGAAATTGGCCCGTCAACATCATACCAATGTCTCCCACCTCCGCAAACTCAACCCTAAGATGCCACGCACCTTACAAATAGGCATGTCTGTTACCGTGCCCGCTCATTCTTTTGCGCGTGCCACAGAAGCCAGCAACCCCATGTTATCCCAAGGTCGCCGTATTCGTTACAAAGTCCATAAAGGCGATTCTTTATGGAGTATCTCTCGGCGCTTTGGCACGTCCACACATGCCATCGCCCGCTCCAATCAGCTATCAAGAAACTCAATTATTCGTCCTGGAGACAGATTATGGATTCTAGCCCGTATTTAATTCGTCTATATTTTATTTTCACACTGATTGGATTACTCACTGCCTGCTCGCCTGAGCCCACCACATCACCAAACCTCGCAAGCAATAACACCATCGATAACAGCCCTGCTTTCGGTGACCGGCTCATCACAGCATCCACTGGCGATGCATCGACGCTGATTCCCATGATTGCAGGCGATAGTGCTAGCCATGAAATCGCAGGCTGGTTATATCAACCACTTTTGAAGTTTGATAAAAATTTAAATATTGCAGGGCAACTTGCCCAATCATGGGATATTTCCGATGATGGTCTAAGCATCAGCTTCCACCTTCGCCCAGGTATTACTTGGAGCGATGGCCAACCATTCACCTCAGAAGATTGCGCTTTCACACTGGCATTGATTCAAGATAAGCATACCCAAAGTGCCTATAAATCTGACTATACTAAGGTCATATCCTTTGAAACTCCTAATAAACACACTTTTATTGTTCATTACGATGAGGTGTACTCTCCCGCCCTCTCCACATGGGCTGGCTTGGCTATCATGCCCAAACATATATTCGAACACGAAGATATTATGAATACAGATTTGGCACGCCACCCCAAGGCAACCCTCGGTGCATACGTGTTAAAAGATTGGCAAGCTCAACAATCGATTACACTTCAAGCTAACCCCCATTATTATGATGGCAAAGTATGGATTGCAGAACGCATGACCCGCATCATTCCTGATTCAGCCACTCAGTTTTTAGAGCTTACAGCTGGAAATATTGATGAAATGGGGCTGACACCTATACAGTATTCACGTTTATTTGACAGTAAACCCATATTAAAAGCACATTATGACCGCTACCAATATCTACAACCCGTTTACACATATTTGGGTTTCAACCTAAAACGCCCTCTCTTCCAAGATCAAAGAGTACGTGAAGCCATCGCCTATGCTATCGATCGCCAAGAGCTTATTAATGGAGTACTGCTTGGCTATGGAGAAGCCATTGCCTCACCCTATAAACCAGGTACATCATGGGTTAATAAATCGCTCAAGCCTCGCCCTTTTGACCCCAACAAAGCAAAACGCCTGCTTGCTGATGCTGGCTGGACAGATTCAGATCATGATGGTTACCTTGATAAAGCTGGTAAAGCACTATCATTCAACATAATTACCAATAATGGCAACAAACAACGTGCTGATACAGCCATGATTATCCAACAGCGACTAAAAAAAGTCGGCATTAAAGTAAACATTCGTGTCATCGAATGGTCTGCCTTTATCGAAAATTTCATCAACAAACGCCAATTTGATGCTGTAATTCTCGGCTGGTCACTCACGCCTGAACCTGATCAATACAATATCTGGCATTCATCCCAAACGGGGCCGCGCCAATTCAACTTTTTAAGCTACAGCAATGCCAAGGTTGATAAGGCATTGGTTGAAGCCACGCGCACCTTTGATCAAAAGCAGCGCAAACAATGGTACGACATCATGCAACAAGAAATTTACAACGATGTTCCTATGGTATTTTTGTATGCGCCATATTCACTTCCAGCCGTGCATAAACGCATTCAAGGCATCAAGCCTGCCCCTGCTGGTATCGGTTATAACAGTGAGTTTTGGTATGTTCCCCAAGCACAGCAGAAATATCAAATCACTGCCATAAAACCGTAAAAATAATTTACAGGGTTATTTCAAAACGCAACAAACCTGCTGTCACCGCAGGTGCTGCCGAATCACCACCGGGATTCTGAATCCATTGCAATGATGGCTGTATGGCAAGCCAAGGCATAGCCACCAAACGATAAGTCAGTTCAACCGCAGTTTCTGAGACTTTCCCAGCGTTCGGCGCAGCATGAAAATCTGCCCGTGCTACTGCCATGCCTAAATCATCTTCGGCACGGCTTGCAAGCAAGCCATGCATATGCAGGCCCCCACCGATATATGTATAAATTTCATTGCGAGACTTAGGTGTATAGCCATATTGCAAAAAGCCAGCAATCATACCGCCATTATCAAGGTTCAGCAGCGTTTGATCGATAACCCCATACAGACCATAATCGTTCGAAAATGTTCGCGCGCCAAATGTTTTATTTGCTGTATGCTGCCAGTAACCCAACTTATAAGTGCCTGAATCACTACTGACACCGGTTTCCGCAACCCATAGCCTACCCTCAGCCGACTTAAATGAACGCGTTGCCGGATCCCCATCATACATCGCAGCTTGGATATAAGAGTTATCACTTGGACTCACCTTCAGGCGGACACCCAAAGCTGCTTTTGGAAACAACGATGCTGGCACATTGCCCGATAATTCAGGACCTATGCCAAAAGAGCCATTTAAGAAAAGAGATCCATAATCAGATACATAAAATTCAGAATTCATATCATGCAAGCCCGCTAAAATAGAGAATAGGCCATCACCAAACTCTTGCTGATACCACGCTTCATGTACAATCCACTGATTTGGCGCTTCAATATTTGAATAGCCCTGCAAATCCCCCGTATAATCGCTTGGGTTACCACCAGTATTACCCAGGCCGTAGATAAACAATGTACCACCCTGCCACATACCCACTTTTTGAGTGTCTATCGTAAGTGTTAAATCTGTGTTCGACTGATACACAGTCTTTTTCAAACCATTTGCAGTCACAGGGTTCGCTTTAAAATTTTTCGCAAATTCGCCCGTATAAAAAGCTTCCAAGGTAACACCATGGTTATCCATGGATTCGCGCTGTCCCCCCCCAAGCTCCTGTAACCCCAAGTCCATCTTCGTAACCATGAATCACTGCCTCACGCTCTGGGGCGTCAGGCTTCCCCAAAAAACCGTCTGCTTGCGCTGATACTAAGCTCATGCCCAGTAAACAAGTAAAACTTATAACTATATTTTTATTCATTTACACTAACCTCTTATACTTAATTCTATGGGGCTGCATTGCATCTTTACCCAATCGACGTTCTTTATCTTTCTCATATTCAGCAAAGTTACCTTCAAACCATTCAATGTGCCCTTCATCTTCATAGGCCAAAATATGCGTAGCAATACGATCCAAAAACCATCTGTCATGCGAAATAACGACTGCACAACCTGCAAAATCAAGCAGCGCTTCTTCAAGCGCACGCAGCGTTTCAACATCCAAGTCATTGGTCGGTTCATCGAGCAGTAAAACATTACCACCCTCTTTAAGCATTTTTGCTAAATGCACACGGTTGCGTTCACCACCAGAAAGCAATTTAATTTTCTTCTGTTGGTCACCACCTTTAAAGTTAAAGCGCCCACAATAAGCACGCGAGGGCACTTCCACATTGCCCAACATCATGGTGTCTGTACCACCTGAAATTTCTTCCCAGACTGTTTTATCGCCATTCAAAGCATCACGACTTTGATCCACACAAGAAATTTGAACTGTCTCACCAATAGTTAACATACCCGAATCAGGTGTTTCTTCGCCTGTAATCATACGGAACAATGTTGTTTTACCCGCACCGTTGGCACCAATCACGCCAACAATACCACCACGTGGCAGATTAAAATTCATATCATCGTATAAGACGCGGTCGCCATAACCTTTCACGACATGCTCTGCCTTAATCACAATTTCACCCAAACGTTCGGCTACAGGAATGTAGATTTGCTTGGTCGCATTACGCTCTTGCGCTTCTTTACTGGATAACTCATCAAAAGCTTTTAAACGAGCCTTGGACTTGGCATGACGACCTTTTGCACCTTGGCGCACCCATTCGAGCTCTTGTTTCATGGCTTTTTGACGTGATGACTCTTGTTTATCCTCTACAGCAAGGCGTTTCTCCTTTTGCTCAAGCCATGATGAATAATTACCTTCAAAGGGGATACCTTTACCCCGATCCAATTCAAGAATCCAACCCGCAACATTATCCAAGAAATAACGATCATGGGTTACGGCAACCACTGTACCCGTAAAGTCATGCAAGAAACGCTCTAACCATGCTACCGATTCTGCATCCAAGTGGTTGGTAGGCTCATCCAAAAGCAACATATCAGGGCTGGATAACAACAACTTACAAAGTGCTACACGGCGACGTTCACCACCCGACAGTTTGGATACATCCGCATCCCAATCAGGCAGACGCAAAGCATCGGCTGCAATACCTAATTTCCTATCTAGATTATGGCCGTCACCTGCCTCAATAAAATCTTCTAGCTTGGCTTGTTTTTTAGCAATTTCATCAAAATCTGCATCAGGTTCCGCATAAGCAGCATATACCGCATCTAATTCAAGCAATGCATCTTTCATCTCTTGCACAGCTTCTTCAACATTACCACGCACATCTTTGCTCTCATCAAGCGCAGGCTCTTGCGCCAAGTAACCAATTTTAATGCGTGGTGCAGGACGTGCTTCACCCAAAATTTCCGTATCCAAACCCGCCATAATTTTTAATAGCGTCGATTTACCCGAACCATTCAGCCCCAACACACCAATCTTCGCACCTGGATAAAAGGACAAGTAAATATCTTTTAAAATTTCCTTTTTCCCGTCAACAACCTTACCTACGCCCTGCATTGAAAAAATATGCTGATGTTCTGCCATGTCTTACCTCGATATTGGGATACGGCGAAGCATAGCATTTCACCCCAGAGAACGCAGGGGAAAAGTTCACTTAAGGAAGCCTTTATTGGCTTAAAAACAACTAGACTGGCACTTGAAAAATGCATACCAAGGCGTATGCCTCTGCTCATAGCGGAGCTATTGGCAAGGTTTCCACGCTAGTGATGAGCTTTTTTAGCGCTCAATATAATATTTCATAAACGAATCAACACTTGCCTGATGCACTTCGTTCTATTCGTGGTTAATATCCCGCCCGAAGGGAGATTTAACATGGCAAAAGAGTTTGAAAATAAAATCATCATGGTTACAGGTGCCAGCGATGGCCTTGGTCAGCAAGTTGCTGCCGCACTCGGTGAGCAAGGCGCTAGTGTGATTGCGCTAGGCCGCAATGAAGATGGTTTGGCCGCAACACAAACGCGTATTGAAGAACTTGGTGGCCGCTGCTTGTGTATTCCATTTGATCTCACACATTTTGATGATTACGGAAAATTATTTCTCGCCTTAAAGGATCAGGTGCCACACTTGGATGGGTTGGTACATTGCGCAGGATCCTTTGATCGCTGTACCCCGTTACAATACATCAAGGCTGATACATTCCGCCAAATTTTGGATATTCATCTGACTGCTCCAAATATGCTAACCCAAATCATGCTGCCATTATTGCGCGATGCCGAAGCCGCATCCATTATTTTTACTACCTGCGATATGATTGATGATAGCCAAAATAACTGGCATGCCTACGGATTTGCCAAGCGTGCCTTAGGCTATGTTGCTGCCATGTGGCAAGGTGAACACCCGGATAAAGCATATCGTTTTAACACGCTAAATCCCGGCCGAGTACGCACAGAGTTATTCAAACGTGCTTATCCAGGTCTTATGCCAACCGAAGTACCACTGGCCGAAAGTGTAACCCCAGCCTATTTGGCATTGTTATCCGATGCCAGCAAAGATTTACGTGGTCAAACATTAAACGCTGCTGATTTGATGGCAGAAAACAACCTGACACATTAACGCGCATGGATTTTACCACACATGATAAAATTTCATATCATAGTGTGCTAAAACTCATACAAGCGCGTTATTTGTTTCATGTTAGTATCGAACACTAAAATAATTTAGAGAGAACGTGATATGGGAAGAGCTTACCAAAACAAAAAGTTAGATATGGCAAAAACCGCTGGTGCAAAAACCAAAGTTTACTCCAAGTATGGTCGTGAGCTTTATGTGGCTGCAAAAAGTGGTGGCGCTGACCCAGATGCCAACCTATCACTGCGCCGTTTGATTGAAAAAGCAAAAAAAGATCAAGTTCCCGCTCATGTGATTAAAAATGCGCTGGATAAGGCACTCGGTGGTGCTGGTGAAGATTTTTCACCCGCCCGTTACGAGGGTTTTGGGCCTGCTGGCTGCATGGTTATTGTCGATTGTCTTACCGATAACAACAATCGTACGTTTGCCGATGTCCGTCAGTGTTTTACCAAAAATGGTTCAAAACTAGGCGGCCCTGGTGCTGTAGCGCATATGTTTGACCATCAAGCAGTCTTTGCATTTAAAGGCGATGATGAAGATGCCGTACTTGAAGCATTGATGATGGCAGATGTGGATGTGGCTGATATTGAGTGTGAAGATGGTATGATCACAGTTTTCGCATCCCACACCGATTTTTACAAAGCTAAAACAGCGCTATCGGAAGCGTTTGAAGATATTGAATTTGCTATGGATGATGTTTCATACGAACCACAAACCTTCTGTGGCATTAGCGGTGATGATGTAACAACCTTTGAATCCCTTTTAGAAGCATTAAATGATTGTGATGATGTGCAAAAAGTTTATCACAACGCAGAATTGGACAACTAAGTCACAAAACAGCTGTTAAAAGTCAATAAGCGGAACTCGATAATTCAAATCTTGTTCCGCATTTTGAAAGAACTCACCTAATTTCAAGTGCTTAGCAAGATAGCACCCAAAAAAAGCATCTCTCAAAAACGAACAAACACATACTCACCCATCATGCAAGTGACAATCAGCACTTAAATACAAAGTTTTCCACAATCCATGAAAATATTTTAATATAGCATACGTTTCTACTTCAAGCACTCAAAACAATGATTGTAACATACTGTTATATAAGGTAAATAAATTATTGATTAAATAATAGGCAGCGTGTCATACAAGCCTCAATATGACATATACAACAAAAACTGCCCACTTATTCACAATCTTATCCACAGCCTCTGTGGGTTGTTTTACAAGCTCAATATTTACTGTGTAAACCCATATAATAGTTGTCCATATTTACATAGCTAACACAGATATAGAGAACTATTTAAACTCATTACCCATAAAAATGTGTGAAATTAACTTGACCCGCTGCCTGTAATTTTACAAAGAATATAAAGTATGGCCGACGCCCCACTATTCGACCCAATCTTACTTTTATAACTTATACGCATGCTTGGATTCAAGTTGTAAGTGCAATTTATGGAGCCCTTTATACGACTTAGTTCAGACCCATTCTGTGTTTTAAAAGGCCCCGCCTTGAACTTTAGGGTGCAACAATATTATATCACGTTTTCTAAATCAACTTGTATTTATTAACGCTCAAAGCATTTTAAAATATACAACAAGCAACAAAAAAGCCCATCTTGAAAAGTCAAAATGGGCTTTCGTATCATGCTTTTTTTATTTTGTATCACACAGCTTTCTTTTACGCCTTGAGCAGTCCTTTGCCTTTCTTATTGTTTAGCAAAACTGCCTTCAAAGCATTCGGCATCCTGCCAGCTAATCACTCGTTAATCGGTTGTTACATTGGCATAAAAAGCTATACCCGTTTCTTCATCTTCATAAATCATTACCCATACATCAACACCTTGTGAAGTATCTGGTAAGTCTGCTGAGGGAATCACCGCCTTAACCTTCTCATGAACACCTTTATCACTCGTCAAAATAGTGCACAACCCACCCACAGCGTAAGCAGTGTTATCCGCATCACTGTCATCGGTAAAACTAATACTGCAGTTTACGCCATTATCACTAAAGTTCTGATCAGGCTCTTCGCTCAAAACATCAACATTCAAAGTAATGACATCATTATTCTTAACTCCTGCTGTATGGTTTAAAAAAATAATCTGTGAACCTTTTTCCATTTCAGCAATAAAATCACTAAAACGACCCATCACAATCGCTTCAAACTCATAATCATCTGCTATTTTATGAAATACAGCAAAATTCACATGTTTCGTGCCAGCAACTTTTACAGGCGCAGCAGCTTGCACAGGCATCGCAATCGCTATCGAAAAAGCAGCCAGCACGCATAGTTTTCCAATCATTTTAAACATCGGTATCCTCCAATTCAATAAACAAAAATAATCCTATCTTACAAAAAATAGAAAGTCTCGCAAAAAATAAAAGTCTTTATAAAGCTTCTTCACCTATAAATTTTATATTCGCATTCATAAGTCCTAACAGGCCGCCATCACTGCTAGGTTCAAAACCTTGCACACGTTTGGATGACACCGCCAATACAGGTTCATACCACAATGGTATATATACTTGATCCTGCTGCATTTTTTTCTGTACTTTTGCGTAAATACGCTTGCGTTGCTTTATGCTTTCACTTTCAGATGCTCTTTCCAGCCATGTATCAACATCAGCGTTGCTATAACGACCACGGTTTGCACCTTTCGGCGGCCACATATCTGTATGTAGAATCCAACGATAAATATCAGGGTCAACAATACCTACCCACGACAATGAAAATACCTGAAAATCACCGCGCTTGATACGCGCATAAAAACCACCCCACTCCAATGATTCAATGGATACTTGCACACCAATTTTCTGCCACATATCAGCAACTGCAGTGGCTAAACGTAATCGAGCTGGATCAGTGCTCGTGCGGTAATTAAGTTTAAAACGAACACCATCTTTGGCACGTGGAAAGCCTGCTTCATCTAACATTTCTTCCGCTTTTCTAGGATCAAATGCGCTCTGTTGCAAAACAGTCGTTGCCCAGTGATTAGGTGTTAGAACTGTTTCGGCTAGTTTTGGTAGATTCGAAAACAATGCCTTTTTCAAACGTTTGCGATCCACTGCCAATGCCAATGCTTGGCGCACACGCACATCTTTGAGGGTGGCATCCTGGGTATTTAACCCAATATATGAAAAGGTCGTTGATGCCCGAGTCTGAATGGTTAATTGCTTTTGCTTTTCTAAATAAGGTAATAAATCAGGTGGTAAATCGTTCTGTGTAAAGTCAATTTCACCACGCACTAACTTCAAACAGCGTGTTACGGCATCTTTGACGCGAATAAAGTGCAATACTTCTATATTGGATATAGGTGAAGGTCGTACGCGCTTTAAATACAAATCATTACCATGCCATGATTGTAATTTGAAAGCACCTGCCCCCATCATCTTGCGTGCTTGATGCGGTTTATTCGCCATAGACTCTGGCACAATTCCCAAAGATAACCGTGTTAACAGTGAACTATCAGCTTTATGCAAGTGTAAACGCAAACGATATGCCGACAAGACCTCCACCGATTCAATGGAAGCAAAGCCTGCACGCAATGGGCTGGCTAAAGCCTTATTGAGGACACCTCGTAACGTTGCTGCAACATCTTTTGCCTGCAAACGTGATCCATCATGAAAATAAACATTCTTTTTTAAATCAAATACCCACGTTAGGGCATCTGGATGCTGCCATGATGCTGCAATATCGACTCGCGGTATAAAATCATCATCCAAGCGGATCAAACCGCGATGTACCAAAGCCTGAATCTTATGCGATGCTGCATCAGTCGCAAAACGGGGATCAAGCGACATAGGAAGTTGCGCTACACCAACCCGCAACTCACCCTGCTCAGCAACTTGCTGCTGACACGCTATCAAACCCGTTAGCACACATAATAGCAGGCACCACCGTAAAGGTTTTATCGCACCCATAAGCTCATACTTTCCACGTGGCCAGAGTAAGAAAATAAATCCAAAGCTCGTAATGCTTGTAAAGTATAACCCTGTGCTTTCATCTCTTGTCCATCGCGGCCACCTGAAACGACATCACAGTGCACCAAAATAACTTTTTTTGGCAGCAAACGATTCATCAAATTACAAATCTTCTTTGCTCCCTTACGTGGTGGATCAACAATCAACACATCTGCTCCCACAAATGATGATACATCAAAGCGACCGAACAAATCTGCTTGTTGGTATGTCGCAGGTAACTTTAGACGTTTGGCATTGGCATTGGCAGCACGCACACTGGCATCATTCACTTCTGCACCCATCACTCGCATGCCTGAAGCCGCCAATGGCAGTGATAAATTCCCAGCACCCGAAAACAAATCCACCACATACTTCGCGCCTTCACTCCATGCCAAGACTTGTTCAATCATCGCGCGGTTTCCACGTAGTTGCCCTTGCACAAAATCATCAGCTCCAATATGAATAGCTATATCTTCAGTGTTTGTTGGAAGCTGATCAAAAAACTGTTGTACAGGCTTATTCAACGGCCTCAACCCCAGCTTATCACGGCACCAGTACTGCAATGTTGTTCCTTGCCAAGCTATATCAGGCATCACACTCATGGAGCACTTGCCTGTGTATTCCAAAACCACATGTATACCATTGGATAATTGCACCGCATAAACCGATTCAGGCAGTTCCATCACAGTACTCACCAGTACATTTTCTAATGCCTTTCTTAAAGCCTCTAATTCATGAGTCACCACCATACAGGTGTCTATTTCAATCACCTCATGGCTTTGATAGGCTCGAAAACCCAATATCACTTGATCACGCTTGTTTCGCCCAATATGCCAACGTAAACGACGTCTGCGCAAGCTTTCATCATGACTCTCTA
>Ga0316203_1000592_pt1 | contig 40107 bp, 30 predicted proteins | sample 6monrhotite_MG_FD_204940 | JGI IMG/M metagenome (GOLD analysis project Ga0316203, IMG submission 204940) | Microbial mat bacterial communities from mineral coupon in-situ incubated in ocean water Damariscotta River, Maine, United States -... | ecosystem: Environmental > Aquatic > Marine >... | reverse complement strand
AGGGCCGACTTGCCGCACGCGGTCGGACCAGCGATGATAAGGGCTAAAGTAACTTCCCCTTCTTTTGGTTGGTCGTGTGTCGGCATGGATAACGTTCTCACTTTAATTGCAAATCCGGCTGAGGCCGTTCTGGACGATAGCATAATTTTGCATGTCTGCACGGCCTTGGAAACACTTGGGGCCGAAACGACGGAACCTGAGTGGCTATCGGAAGGTGAAGCCGCCGATATTCCCTTTACTGGCATCAATTACGGCCCCGCAGAATCGGTGGCCATAGGCGTGCTGTCTGGGGCCGCCATAGATGTGATTGTGCAAAAAACCGCTCGGCGGCAGAAAAAATTGCTGATCGCCGACATGGATTCGACCATCGTCACCGGGGAAACTTTGGATGAATTGGCCGACTTCGCCGGATTAAAAGCCGAAATCACCGCTATCACAAAGCGCGCCATGCAGGGCGAATTGGACTTTGCAGAGGCCTTGCACACCCGGGTCAACATGCTCAAGGGCTTAGAGGAAAGCTTTCTCGCCCGCACCATGGCACACGTCGAACTGACCCCTGGCGCACAAACTTTGGTCAAAACCATGCGGGCTAACGGGGCCATAGCGGCCTTGATATCGGGTGGATTCTCATACTTTACCGATCGTGTCCGAGAGCGCGTGGGCTTTGATTCATCGCTTGGCAATCAGTTGGAAATTATCGATGGTAAACTGACGGGCCGCGTCATCCCGCCCATCGTCGGCAAGGATGTAAAGCGGGAAATGCTCATCGACATCGCCGAACAACAAGGCCTTGATCTCGCTCAAACGATGGCCATAGGCGATGGGGCGAATGATGTGCCGATGCTGGTCACAGCCGGCACAGGCATTGCCTATCATGCCCATCCCGTGGCCCGCACAGCCGCCCGCGCACGCTTGGATCATGCAGACCTTAGCGGGGCCCTGTTTGCCCAAGGCTACCACCGCAAAGACTTTATCGACTAAGTCGAACCTTCAACATGTGACATTTCTATAAAGTTGATAGTACAATGCAGGTTATGGGAAATTTTTCTAATGACAATGCAGAGCAGGACGGCCCCACCGGGGTTCGGAAGAATTTTTTACGCCTATTTTTCCCCATGGTTGTCATTTTGATCTTTGTCTTTATCGCCTTTGAGCTGGTAAGGATACAAGCCCACAACATTGAGATCAAAACGGAAGAGATCAACCATGTAAGAATGGGCCGCAACAGCATTGAACGCGACTTGGAATATTTGGGAAATGACTTAGCCGTGCTCGCCGATAGCGAGATTTTAGCGCGGTTCTTAACGACAAATAGCGCCAAAGATAGACAAGCACTTGCCGAACGTTATCGCACATTTGCCGTAGACCGCAGGATTTATGACCAAATCCGCTTCTTAGACGTGACCGGCATGGAAATCGTTCGCATCAATTATAGTGATGGCAAGGCCCAGATTGTTTCCACGGACAAGCTGCAAAACAAAGGCCAGCGCTATTATTTCAAAGAGTCACTCGCCCGCCCACAGGGCAGCGCTTACATTTCCCAACTTGATCTCAATATCGAAAACCAGAAAGTAGAGGTCCCGCACAAACCAATGCTGCGGATCGGCCAGCCGATTTTTGATGCCCAAGGTCAGAAGCGTGGCGTCATTATCTTGAATTATTTAGCCGACCAAATGTTCAAACGTTACGAAGCTTCGATGCCAAGCGATATTGATGAAAACTTCATTCTCAACAGTGACGGTTTTTGGCTTTATTCGCCGATTCCGAACAAGGCTTGGGGGTTTATGTTTGGTCGGCCGCAATCATTTGTCACGGAACACCCTCAAGCCTGGCGAAAATTAATCGCTTCTGAGGCGGGCTTTTTTGAAACGAGCCATGGTTTTTTTGCGTTCACAACGATCAACCCAAGTCAGTATATACAAAAGGGTGCTGGAACTTCTTCGTTAACCAACGTGTGGAAAGTTGGCAGTGTTTTGTCGACCAATCAATTGAACGTCCAAAACCATTTGCACCGACACTACCCAGATCTGATCATATTTAGTCTTTCTTTGATCCTGGCGGCGAGTGGAAGTTGGCGGTTTAGCCTGGCGACGATGGCACGCAAAACCGCCGAAGATCGATTGCGGGAAACTTTAGAAACGGCAAAACTACTGGAAAAAATTGCTGCGGCGGCCAATGCCGCTCCCCATGCTGAAAAGGCGATGCAAACAGCCCTTGATTTGGTCTGTGAACACACCCAGTGGCCCATCGGTCACGTTTATTGTATCAACAGCAACGGAGAACTGTATTCCGCAAACATTTGGCACCTTGACTATCCAGCAAGCTTTAATGCCTTTCGCATCGGTACAATCGATCATAAGTTTCCGGATAACAAAGGGCTTCCCGGACGCGTATTAGCCTCGCGCAAACCAGTGTGGATTGCCGACCTCAGTGATTTTAAACATTTTTCTCGTGCACATCTGGCGACTGAACTTAATCTGAAATCTGCCTTTGCCTTCCCCGTTATTGTCGACAATGATGTCATCGCAATTCTTGAGTTTTTCTCTCAAAAAGCCTTTGATAAAGCCCCTATATTGTCTGACGTCACCGCGCAAATCGGCTCGCACATTGGCAGCGTTGTCGAACGTGACCATGCCAAAAAACAAATTTTAACCATTAAGGAAGAAGCCGAGAAGGCCAATCTCTATAAATCTGAATTTTTAGCCTCCATGAGCCACGAGTTACGAACCCCGCTCAATGCCGTTCTTGGTTTTGCCCAAATGTTACAGTTTGACCCGAAGGCACCTCTATCGCCTACACAAAACGAATCCATTGAATGCATCTTGGCTGGCGGCAATCATCTTTTGGAACTGGTGAATGAGATTCTCGATTTGGCTAAAATTGAAGCCGATCAAATGCCGCTTTATATCGAGGACGTAAATGCGAATGCCATCGTCGCGGATTGCATTTCGTTATCCCGCCCCCTAGGTGAAGCCAGGGGCATTGTCATCATTGACCAATTTAGCACCGATCCCATTTTCACGTTGCGCACAGACCGCTTGCGTTTCAAACAGTCCGTAATCAACCTTCTGTCTAATGCCGTAAAATATAACCGAGACGGGGGCACGGTGACCGTTAGCGGTTATGAAGATGAAAAACAATTTCTTCACCTGTCCGTAGCCGATACGGGGGTCGGAATTGAAAACAATGACTCCCATAGCATTTTTGATATGTTCAACCGTTTGGGTGCCGATACCATGATCGCCCAAGAAGGGACCGGAATCGGCCTTACGGTTACCAAGCTTTTAATCGAACACATGGCCGGGCGGATTGGCTTTGAAAGCGAAAAGGACATCGGCTCAACGTTTTGGATCAAGTTGCCCTTGACTTCAAACCAAAGCGCCGTGATCTGGACCGAAACCTTTAACATTGGCATTGAGGCTATCGACAAAGACCATCAGATTCTCTTTACGCTGTTAAATGATGTGACCCACAGCTCTATGAATGAACATGACATCGACATGGTTCTTGGCAAGCTCATCAACTACACCTGTTATCATTTCAAACGTGAAGAAGCGATCATGGCTATTTGTGGCTATCCAGATTTGGAATCCCACAAAGGTATTCATCAAAAACTTGCCTCCCAAGCCAACGAATTGGCACAAAAATGGAACCAAGACCGCAACCCAGAAACAGTCATAAGCCTGCGGATGTTCTTGCGAGAGTGGTTAATAAACCACATTAAACAAGTGGATACTGAAATCTATGAATATGCCAAAGATAATCAGCAAATAATTCATAATGCCCTGAAAAAAATAGACTAAATAATAAGATCTCCAAATATCAGTGCATAACTAGGTATTCTTGGCTTGACCATCAATCCTTTCCGGGCGCGGCAAGCTCAGCGCTGCAACGACGAGTCCCTTGTTTGTAGGCCTGCAAAGGCGTAAAAGTATTCCGCGAAGATCAAAGTCAAGAAAAGTGAGTTTGAAAATAGGTCATTAGGAACGTGATCATCCGATTGAGGATACGTTGGCAATGCCAAACGCCCAAGACGGCTCTGTAATTATCGCAGTTGCGGACATTGAGAGCACGGACATTATTGATGATATGACCCCGTTGGCTTTGTCCGATATGCTGGACGCGCTGACGAACATGGTGTTTGTGTGTGTTGATGGAAACATCCGCCACATCAACACCGTTGGCATCTCAATTTTGGGGGCTAGCCGCCAAGAAGACTTGCTGGGCATTAAGTTTCAAAGCCTGATTTGTGACGATTTTGCAGATTCAATTGATGACATCTTAGATATTCTTGCGGATGAAACAGACGCGACCCCCATGCACATCAAAGGCCTCAACGGGGTTCGCTCTAGTTTGACGGTAAAGGTAAGCCGCCTGCACGATATGGGCGATAACGCCTATGTTGTTACGGCGCAAAACATCACCAACCATGTCAAGTTATCCCAAGCCGTCCGCGACAGCGAAGACCGTTTTGGCAAACTGGTCGACAGCGCCTTAGATCTCATCTGCATTTTGCAAGACGGCATCATCACCTACGTCAACAAAGCCGGCATGTCTCTGTTAAAGGCCACGTCCAAAGAAGACGTGGTGGGCCAGTCAATTGAAGAGTTCATGCACCCCAATTACCAGGGTATTTTGGGCGGCGATCTGCACGAATTTATTTCAGACGGTGAATTGATATCCATGCGCTTTGTCGACATCAGCCAAAACCCCATTGATGTAGAGGTCGGCATTGTCATTATCGAAGATGGCGCCCATCCACGGTATATGATTGAGGCCCGCGACATTACCGCCCACAACCGTGCCGTAACGGCGCTGCGCAACTCCATCGAAAACTTGGAGCACCGCGTTGAAGAACGTACCCGTGAACTGAGTGCGGAAGTTGCTGTTCGCCGCGAGGCTGAAGCAAAGCTTCAACATACCGCCACTCACGATGGTTTGACAGATTTGCCCAACCGTTCGCTTCTGATGGACCGCCTGGAACAGGCCAGCCATCGTGCTCACCGCTCTAAGAAAAAATATGCCGTGTTGTTTATCGACCTTGATGGTTTCAAGCCCATCAATGATACCTTGGGTCATGACATCGGCGACAAGGTTCTGAAAACTGTTTCAACACGTCTTTTGGGCGCGGTTCGGGAAACAGATACGGCGTCCCGTTTTGGCGGGGATGAGTTTGTGCTTCTTTTGACAGATTTAGACACCAAAGACGCGGCAGGAACGATCGCACAAAAAATTCTTGATGCGTTGTCCGTACCCATGGACTTTGATGGCATTGAAGCCCGCGTTGGCGCCAGCATCGGCATCGCCTTTTATCCCGACAACGGCGACACGGCCGAGGCCGTTTTGAAAAAAGCCGACGAGGCCATGTACGAAGTCAAAGGTGGCGGCAAAAATTTTTTCATCATGGCCAAAGACTAAACAAAAAAACACTCAGAAAAAAGACCCCGCCAATTTGGACGGGGTCTTTTTTTGTGTTCAGGTTATACCTTCAGAGGCTGAGACGTTTATTTCAAACGTACGGCGATAAAGCGAAAACCAGATTGTCCTTCAATCAACAGCAATACCGAAGGCTTACCCGCCGCCACAGCAGCCTTTACGATGCGTTTAACATCTTGGGGGGTGCTGACCTTTTCCTGACTAACCTCGGCCACCACATCGCCTGGGCGCACGCCTTCGTCATAGGCGGGACCGTTTGAATCAACGTCGGTAACAACCACGCCTTCGACACCCGAAGGCAAGCCATAGCGCTTCCCTTCGGCGCGGGTGATTTCAGACAAAGTCAGTCCCAATTGAGGCATTTGTTCCGCTGTGCTTTTCGGAGTCTCTGGTTGATGCTTTTGCGCAGCAACGACCGGATCTTCATTGTCCATTTTTTCGATAACAACCTTCAAAGTCGCCAACGAACCATTGCGCCAGACCTTGACCGTGACGGACCGCCCGACCTCTGTCGCAGCAACGATCCTCGGCAATTGGCGCATTTCTGAAACGCGTTTGCCATCAAATTCCAAAATAACGTCTCGCGCCAAAATGCCCGATTGAGCGGCTGGACCGCCTTCAACGACACTGGCAACCAATGCGCCTTCGGTCTTTTTCAAACCTAACGTTTCTGCAATGGCCTTCGTTACCACTTGAATATGAACGCCCAACCAACCGCGTTGCACCTGACCTTTATCAATCAGCTGACGAATTACGGATTCTGCCGAAGAACTGGGAATCGCAAACCCGATCCCCACGCTGCCGCCTGTTGGGGAATAGATCGCAGTGTTGATGCCAATCACATCACCATCCATATTGAACATAGGTCCGCCCGAATTCCCACGATTGATCGATGCATCGGTCTGAATGAAATTGTCATAGGGACCCGCGTTGATATCGCGACCCCGCGCTGAAATGATACCCGCCGTTACGGTGCCGCCCAAACCAAAGGGGTTACCAATCGCTAACACCCAATCGCCGACCCGAGCCGAATTTGAATCGCCAAAGGACACGGATGGAAGTTTGCGATCTGCATGAACTTTCAACACCGCCAAGTCCGATTTAACATCGCGCCCGACGATGGTCGCTTTCATGCGGGTATCATCATTCAACAAAACGAAAACTTCATCGGCGTCCTGAATGACGTGATTGTTGGTCACGACAAACGTATCGCCGTTGGATTTATAATCGATGATAAAGCCTGATCCCAAAGCTGTAGCTTTGCGCTTTTTCGGTTGAGCGCCATTGCCGCCACCCGGAGCATTTTTATCAAGAAAATCTTTGAAAAATTGTTCAAACGGAGAGCCCGGTGGAAATTGCGGCATGTTGGGCAGGCCACCTTTGCTTTCGATCACCTGGGTGGTGGAAATATTGACCACAGCAGGAGTCAATTTGTCGGCAAGATCTGCAAAGCTTTGCGGGGCCGCCTTCGCTTGGGCGGAGGACACATCAAAGACCTGGACGATCACGGCCATAACCAAGGCAACCACGGCCAAACGGCGGCCAACCATACGCAAGGGGAGATTTTTCATCATTTTCTTTTGCCTATAAGTTGTTATTTCACACAATTTATAAATGGATAGGCTTAAATTAAGGAAGAACTATGGCGATGAAGACTATCCACGCACCCACCACACAAAACCGATCCCAATACAGGCCGTGATCAAGGCCGAGACGCGCACTTGGTGATCTGCCAACGCCAACAGTTGTGCCAAAGCTTTGCGCATAAACCCCGGAAACAAGGCGTATAGCAAACCTTCGATAACAAGCATTAAACCGAAGGCCGTCACGAGATCATTCATTATGCCCCTTGATCCTTAATCTTTTAAAAACGTACCGCCCCGCTTAATCTTCAAAGCAGGGCGGTAACGTCTATTCTTTCACAGCCAAATATTGGCTATTTCTTGCGACCCTGTTGGTCGGAAAAGAAACGGAAGAAATCACTGTCTGGGGACAGCACCAAATTGGTGTCACCACCGCCCAATGCGGAACGGTAAGCAATCATAGAGCGATAGAAGGCAAAGAATTTAGGGTCTTGGCCATAGGCTGCCCCTAAAATACGGTTGCGATCGCCTTCACCTTCACCGCGCAAGATTTCCGATTGGCGCTGGGCTTCGGCGATGATCACCACCTTGTCACGATCAGCGCGAGAGGTGATTTCCAACTTGGCTTTTTCACCATCTGCCCGCAACTGGTTCGCTTCCTTGACCCGTTCAGACCGCATACGGTTGAACACGTTTTGGGAAATTTCCGGCGGCAGATCGGTACGGACCACACGAACGTCCAAGATCTCGATACCATAATTTTTGGTTTCATCCGCCAGTCGCTGCGTTATTTCACCCATGATAGCGTCACGTTTGATGGACAACAAATCGTTCAAGCTGTTACGCGCCATTGAGTTACGCACCGATGAATTCAAAACCCGGCCAACTTGGTCGCGAAACTGAGCTTCGGTCCGTAACGCTTGGAAAAAACGTAACGGATCGACGATGCGGTAACGGGCAAAGGCATCCACATTGATGCGCTTTTGATCGCTCAAAATCACTTGGCCTGGAGGCGGATCAAGATCCAAAACCCGGTTTTCGTAATACACCACGTCTTGTACGAACGGCATCTTGAAATGCAATCCAGGTTCGCTGATTTGCGTTTTTGGCTTACCAAATTGCATGACCATAGCCTGTTCGGTCTGATCGACCGTAAACATAGCCGATGACCCAATGATACTGCCAACAACGGCAATCGCACCGAGAAGCGCTAAACCTTTACTCATGGCTGACCTCCACTCTTTTTATTCAATTCGGGAAGGGCCAAGTAAGGCACGGCACCGCCATTTTTCTGATCAAGAATAACCTTGTTCGATTTTTTCAAAACTTCTTCCATGGCTTCTAAGTAAAGACGTTGGGTGGTCACATCCTTGGCCACTTTATAGCTTTCATAAACCGATAAGAACCGCTTGGCTTCACCTTCGGCTTCCTTGCTTACCTGTTGTTTATAAGCTTCGGCCTGTTGCAACATTTGAGCGGCCTGACCTTCTGCGGTCGGGACAATTTTGTTAGCATAGGCTTCGGCTTCGTTCTTTTTACGGTCCAAATCCTGACGGGCCGACTGAACATCGTTAAACGCATCAATAACTTGGGCCGGAGGATCAACCTTCAACAACTGCACCTGTAATACGGTGATACCGGATTTGAAAGCATCGAGAATAACTTGCAGCGATTCCCGAGTGTTATCTTGCACCAATTGACGATCAGAGGTCAGGGCATTTTCAAGGTTGGTCTGTCCGATCACTTCGCGCATGGCGCTTTCGGCGGCAACTTTAACGGTGCCTTCGGGATCGCGAATGCTGAACAAGTAGTTGGCTGCATCCTTAATCTTCCACTGCACCGTAAACTGCACATCAATGATGTTTTGATCTTTGGTCAGCATCAAACTTTCTGCCAACACGTCCCGTTCAGGAGTCGCAGATCGGTTGAATCCAGTCGATTTAGCTTCACCACGAAAGCCAACGTCGATACGACGTACCGCTTCAACATTGGGGGTAAATACCTTACCAATGGGCGAAGGGAAAAACCAATTCAGACCGGGACTGGAATCTTTGGCTTCCATATGTTTGCCAAACAACATCACCACGCCTTGATGACCTGCATCCACACGATAGAAGCCACTGAACATCCACAATGCAAACACAGCCGCCGCTGCCAAGGTGATGGCGCGTCCGGACCCGAATCCGCCGGGCATCATATTTTTGAAGTTATCTTGCGAGCGGCGCAGCATTTCTTCGATATCGGGGGGTTGAGAGCCGCTACCGGTAGGGCCACCGCCACCACCGCCGCTGCCCCAGGGTCCGCCGCCGCCTTGAGGTTTCCATGCCATCCGTTCTGTTTCCTTCGATCCGGTGATTAACAAGACGGAAAGAGAATAAACCACTCTACCGTCTTTTAAATTTTGAATTTCTTCGTTAAGCCCTTATATCAAGGCTCAACACGCTTATAAGCCAGCCTGCCCACCCGTGCAACGTCAACAGCACATTAGGAGGCATTGGCTTGTACTAGGATATCTGCTCGTTTTCGGAGATTGCAAGTATGTCGCAGGTCACAAAAGAAAAAATAATTGAAACGCTACGCACCGTCATGGACGGAGATGTGAGCATTATCGAAAAAAATATGGTCGAAGGCCTGCAAATCAAAGACGGCCATGTGCTGTTTGCCATTAGCATCAATCCCAAAGATGCTGAACTTTACGAACCGGTTCGCCAGCAAGCTGAAGATAAGATTCATGCCCTAAACGGCGTGTTGTCGGCCACTGTTGTTTTAACGGCTGAGGTCGTCCCTGGAGCCGAACCGGCCCCGGCTCCACAAAGTGCGCCAACACCGAAACCAGAAACGCCTTTATTGCCTGATGTTAAAGCCATCATTGCCGTTGCTTCGGGCAAAGGCGGCGTTGGCAAATCAACCACCACCGTGAACTTGGCGTTGGCATTACGTGATCAGGGCCTCAAGGTCGGCGTTTTAGATGCTGATATTTATGGTCCTTCGATGCCCCGCATGTTGGGCATTTCGGGCCAACCAACCTCGACCGATGGCAAGCTGTTAGACCCCAAAGTGGGGCACGGCGTAAAATGTATGTCCATGGGCTTTTTGGTCGAAGAAGACGCGCCCGTCATTTGGCGCGGTCCCATGGTGCAAAGTGCGCTGGGCCAGATGATGCGCGACGTGTCTTGGGGGGCGTTGGATGTGTTGTTAATTGATATGCCGCCCGGCACCGGGGATGCTCAGTTGACCATATCTCAACAAGTGCCATTAACGGGCGCGGTTATTGTGTCGACCCCGCAAGACATCGCCCTGCTGGATGCCCGCAAAGGTCTTAACATGTTCCGCCAAGTGGATGTTCCGGTGATGGGCATTATTGAAAACATGAGCTATTTTCAATGCCCAAAATGTGGCGAGCACACAAATATCTTCAGTCACGGTGGTGCCAAGACGGAAGCCGAACAGCTGGGTGTCGATTTTTTAGGGGAACTCCCGTTACACATCGAAATTCGCGAAACGTCAGACAGCGGTCATCCCATTGTTGACCACAGCCCCGATGGGCCTCATGCCCAGGCTTACAAACAAATCGCCGCGCATGTGTGGGAAAAAGCCACCGCAATTTTGGCCCTTAAATCGACCACAACCCCAAAAATTGTTCTCTAATTCAGAGCAAAGGTTGCTTGCTGGACCCTTTCAATCATGTTCAAATAGATATCTTCGTTAAATTGATATTGATAGTAAGATCATGAACATAGAGAAAATTGCGGTTGCCAAAGGCATTTACTGGGTTGAAATCCCCGCCGCCAATTTGCGTATTTTGTGTGGCTCGCCCGAAGACAGCGTCAAACATCTGATCCGCCGTGGTTTCGTCCACGACGTGGAACATGACGGTGTAAAGTATGAGTCGGGACCGAATGCGATTTTGCTGTCGGATGTTTCGACCCAAGACGGCAAATTTTCCAATGTCGCCGAATTTCCAGTTTTGCAAATGCTCTATCGCCAGGGCATGATCATCCCCGGCCACCCCAACAACACGGGCACCAAACCCTTGTTGATTGGTTCTGAAATTCAGGTCCGCGCACAGCTTGAATATATTTTTCGGGGGAATTACGGGCTGATTTCAGAAGACGAATTGATGGACGCAGGGGCGAGCGCAGATGAGGCCCGTGAGCTTATGCGTCTTAAGCTCAAGTTTGCCTTCGGTGCTATAAAGTCACCCCGTGATTTTTTAGATGCCTGCATTGTTGAAGATGAAATCGTCACCATCCGTGGCACAGTCAAAATTTTGAGGACAGCCACCAATATCTTTAGCATCTCCTTTGATGGGGAAACCGTAGAAATTGATCTCAACTTAGCGCCCGGCGACAGTTACGAGCCGCCTTACCACCTTGGCTACCACGCCATAAAGCGCGAATTTTTTTCCATTGTTCATTCTGGTGATGGGGATGGTTGGGACTGTAACCGTCCTTCTATGTCCAGCATTATGATGTATCAAGGTCACGTTTACCTCATTGACGCAGGCCCCAACATCGACAACACCCTACGGTCCCTTGGCATCAGTATTTCTGAGGTTGAAGGTCTGTTTCTAACCCATACCCATGACGACCATTTTGCTGGAATCACGACGCTTATGCGGGCTGATCGGCCTTTGAAGTTCTATTCGACACTTCCGGTTCGCGCCTCGGCTGTCAAAAAACTATCGGCCTTGGTCAGTATCCAAGAAAATGAATTTTCAAATTTTTTCGATTTTCATACCCTCAACCAGGACCGATGGAACAATGTTATCGGGCTTGAGGTCATGCCCGTATTTTCCCCGCACCCGGTCGAAAACACCTGCTTTGTTTTCAGGTCAATCGCAGAAGACGGCTACAAGACTTATGCTCATCTGGCCGATATTGTTTCGTTTGAAGTGTTGGCGAACATGATCACCGCCGATGACACAGAACCGGGCATTCCCGAAGCCCTCTTTCATTCCGTCGCTGCCCGTTATTTACAACATGCTGACGTCAAAAAAGTTGATGTGGGGGGCGGAATGATTCATGGCGAAGCCGCCGACTTCGCGGATGATACGTCGCCAAAGATCGTCTTGGCTCACCGTGCGACGCCGTTAACGCTTGAGGAACGCAAGATTGGGGCGGGGGCACCTTTTGGCACCATTGATATTCTCATCAAAGGTAACCAGGACTATACCTATCAAAAAGCCGCACGACTACTTAAGTCGTATTTCCCCAACATTCCGCCCTTCACCCTTCAATCGCTGTTGAATGGGGCAATTGTCGAATACAATCCAGAATCCTTCCTGTGCAAAGAAGGCACCGTTTGCAACAATGCGATTTTGTTGTTGAGTGGACAGGTCGAACGCTTATCCTCAAGCACCTCGTCTCATGCTCAAATTCCTTCGGGTGAAATCATCGGCAGCCTCAGCGCCATTGAGGGCAAGCCGCTTCGCGAAACGTTCCGCGCCATTAGTTTTGTCACCACCCTGCACATTCCGGCAGCTCCCTTCCGCCAGTTTGCCACCGATCATAATATTGTTGCCGAAATTCAAACCAGCGACCCCGTGCATGACTTCTTGCAACAAACCAACGTGTTTAACGACAATATGACGCGCGGCACTCTGTTGCGCTTGGAACGTTCTTCCAAAACGCTCACATTTTCAGATGGGGACCCCATCCATTGGGATGGCGAAGAGTCGCTTTATTTCATCCAAGAAGGAAGTGTTGATTTGGTTCTCAATGGCGAGACCAAAGAGAGCCTTGATGCGTTGAATTGTTTTGGGGAAACATTTGTGTTGTTCAATGTTGCACCCGTGTACAACGCCGTTGCCAGGGGTTCTGTTAAAATTTTAGTGTTAAGCGCCATCCAGATTACAAAAATTCCGGTCGCGCGCTGGAAACTTCTGGAACTCTATCAACGCCGCATCAACCTCATGATCATAAATTCCGCCAGCAACTACCAAGTTTTGGAATGGATTGATGATTTTCTCATCAATATTGAGGCTATGGACGATCAGCATAAAAACCTGTTCCGTTGTGCCAATATCGTCTTAGACAGAATCAAGGATGACGCGGATTGTGGTGAAGTTGCAAAAGCTATGGATGCCCTAACGGACGCAACAACGGCACACTTCAACGCCGAAGAGGCGTTGCTAAAAAGCGAGGTATACCCCCTTTTAGACGTCCATCACAGCTTGCACAAAAAGCTCATGTCTGAACTCTTGGGAATAAGCTCGCGCATCCACAATGGCGAGGCCATTTCGTGTCAAGAATTCCACAACTTCTTCCTGTCGTGGATTGTCTTTCATATTCTCAGCGAAGACCGTGGATATGCCAAGTTCATCGAAGAATCTGAAGATTTCTTAATTTAAAGCGGTTATTTACTGACCGAATCCACCTAGAGAATTCATCAAACTTTTTCCCGAAGTCCCCGAACTGGCGCTGGTGGCGGCGCATGTGGTGACGATTTGCAACGCTGCAACGCCAACACTTTGTGAAGCTGACGTCATGCCCGCACCTTCAGGCGCGTTCAAAAAAGAAGCCATACTGACGGCTGGGATTTGCACAGAGGCTTGGCTTACAGCACATGAACACACGGTCTGAGGCTGGTTTTGCGCGGTTGTGCACCAAGAAACAAACTGACTGGTAAGTTGGGCGGGGTAGCTTTCTAGGGCCTGGGCCGGGACACTGATCACGAACGTCACGGCAAGCGCTGTAAAAAGAGCGGAAAAACGCATTTTAAATCTCCTTGAAAAATAGGGTGGGACTCTTCATATCCCCTTTCAACCAAATGAGACGGTACCTATATTCTTTCTTGATTGGAATAGTTTTTGTTTCATTGCAATCGAACCAATACGTATTAAACTTAAATTCATCTATGAAATTAGTTTTCAAATTTAAAACAGCGAGCATCTCATGAACATTATCCGCATCATCTTAGCCATATTCCTACCCCCCGTTGCCGCATTCCTTACCGTTGGCATCGGCCTACATTTTTGGCTAAACCTCGTTTTAACTTTGTTTTTCTTTGTTCCCGGCGTTATCCACGCCTTGTGGCTCGTCGTTAAAAAGGCCGAAAAGGTCTAATTAAATTAATGTACCCCCCCTTGGAGAAAGACTAAATGACCCACGTTCCTAGTACGATTTTCAAAACCCGCGTTCGCGACGATGCCCTTGGTGGCCCTAATCCGTTTGATTGGAAAGATTTAAGCACCGATGACGTCTTCAAAGGCAAAAACGTCGTGGTTTTCTCACTTCCCGGCGCCTTCACGCCAACCTGTTCCACCAGCCACCTGCCACGCTTTGAAGAACTTTCTGATGAGTTCAAAGCACAAGGCGTGGACGCGATTGTTTGCGTGTCCGTCAATGATGCGTTTGTTATGTATCAATGGGGTCTGTCGCAAAAGGCTGAAAAAGTCTTCTTGTTGCCCGATGGCAACGGTGAATTCACCCGCAAAATGGGCATGTTGGTTGACAAGTCCAACTTGGGCTTTGGTATGCGCTCTTGGCGCTATTCCATGTATGTGGAAAACGGCGAAATCAAAAAGACGTTTAAAGAATCCGGCTTTGAAGACAATTGTCCAACGGACCCGTTTGAAGTCTCAGATGCTGACACCATGCTGGCTTACTTAAAAGCCCGCTAAGCCAGAAATCACCCCAACGGCTGAGCCATAGACATATGGCTCAGTCGAACAGGGAATCGATGTCATTTTGAGAAATACCTTTGCCATCCAATTGCGGACCCGAGAGCAATTTCTCATCCTCTGTACGATTATCTTCTGGTCCGTCCAGGCCTTCGAACTCATCCGCACCCCAAATGTTAATCATGGAGAGGATGCGGTCTTCCAAATAATTGATGGTTTTGACCACCTTGCCGGTGCGCTGTCCGGTGATGTCTTGGAAGTTACAGTTTTCAAAAATATTAATGACCGCATTGGCAATTGAATCCACGTAGTCATGAACTTTTACATCCGTAGAGCGTTCTTTGATTTCGCGTGCAATGTCATCAATGTCTTCTGCTGAACCAAGAATATTGTTGGTTGCCACCTCTGTTGCATTAACGATGGCGTCCAGTTCCATCGCAGCCGTAACGAACCGATCGTCTTCACCCTCACCCGTGCTATGCAGCGCTGCAATTTCAGACTTGGTTTTGTCGATGCTTCCTTTAAGTTCCTTCAATTGAGCCCGCAACACGGACATTTCGGGAAGGTCTTCCACAACTGCGGGGGCCGCTTCAGGGGCTTGCTCGGGAGCCGGGGCGTCTTGTGGGGCTGAGGCTGGGTTTGCCTTAACGTCTTCAATAAGCTTCTTGATTTCCGCAAGCGCTCTTAGGACTTCTTTGTTATTTGGCGCAGCACCAACATGGTGTATCTGTGGGTTAACCCCACGTTGCTGCATCAAATGGCGTTCAGCGGAAAATAATTTCCGTCCACCATCGTATGACATTGAAACGTCCCCTACTTAAATAGCCTATTGTTGATGGACGCCGCACTTTTATGCGGTTACACCAATATTCACTAATGACCTATAAAAATGCCCTGAGTGGGGCAAAAAGGCAATCCCCCAAATTTACTAGGGGCTATTCCTGAACCTCACGCTCGAACTGTTCGCGTTTAAAAATCGTCTGGGTACCGCGTTTGGTATCAAACCGGGATGATTTTAAATCGGTGTGTAAAGTTAAGCGCGGATGATGGCTGACCATTTCTCTGTGCATCCAATGCATGACATCGCGCAAGGTGGAATGCACTGTATTTTGCGAACGCAACTCAATCACGTAAATCATCTGGGGCAAGGTATAAACCGTTTGGCAGCGCACCTTTGCCCCCAGCGGATACAAATACTGCTTATCTTCCGCCCGCGCGTCCAGGGCCGCAAGAACCGCATATTGCTCGGCCACCAAAGCCTCAGCCGTGGTCCGCAAACTTTCGGGCAATTCTTTTAAATACCACTCATGAAATCCGCGCTCACCCGTCAACAACGGAATGCGGCAGATGCCATTTCTGTGCCGTTGCAAATCTCGATACGAACCATAATCCAAATCAAAGGTACAGGTGTACTGTCCATAACCGTCCAAATAACGCGGCAAGTTGGTGCGCGAAGGGCGGCCTTCGATAACATCAAGCTCTGCCGCCTCAAGGCCTGTGTTATCGACGGTGGTCGAAAAAGCCAAGTCGGGTTGGTTCGTTGGGAAAAATCCAGAGTCCAAATAATTGGTCTTAGCGGCGGTTTTTTCCAAATAGGCTTCGGTTTCTGGATAATCTTTGTGACCAAAGCTGCTGGGGTATTTCTCCCGCAAGACCTTTAAACTACCATCGGCAATGTCGCGGACTTCGGCTAACGGATGGTGGCGCATCAGGTGCAGCTTGTCTGCAGCCTGGCGCATGTTCGTTGACCACGCTAATTGTGAGGTGATACCAGCCGGCAAGAAGCCCCGCAAAATATCAAACCCTCGGGCTTGGATCGCGTTTTCCCACACCCGCTCTTTTTCGCCTTCGCCTAAGGGAAACTGCTGTTTTAAATGCGCATCCAAAGGGGCGAGGCTGGAGAGGTAAAAATCCATCCATTTGTCTAAAATCGCTTTGCTGGCGGGCGTATTGATGGGGTCAATGATGGGTTGAGCGGAAAAATCAATGTAACGGGTCGAACTTTCCTGACCGCTATAGAGCGGGTTGTCTTGCAGTGCTTTACAGGCAAGAATCGATAGGCCTTCGACAAACAGGGTGGTCGAGCCACAGTCGCCAATCGAGGCGTGACCATAGCCGACATAATAGTTTTCCATGAATTTGGCTGAGCCGCGCTCAATCACCTGTTTCAAGTGCGTGCGTGCGCTTTCACCCGAGCGTGAGTATAACGCCTGAAGCATCGCTGTTGCTTCCGGGCCTTGATCATCAACAATAAAGATGTCCGTCATACGTCCCCGCCCCATATTTCTGCAAAATTATCAACTTAGAACCGCCCTGCGATTCGCGCTTGCGATCATACCATTAAGAGCAATGTTTTGCATTTTTCTGCAAAATGAATCGCAACCTTTGCAAACACGACGCCGGGGGCTTATATTAGAGGTGTCGGGCAACCGACTATGGCAATAAACGTTGTATGGAATAAGCGTTTCGGACCCGGGGGCGGTACCCGGCGCCTCCACCAAATTCGAAATGGGATAACCCGTTAGCTTTTTAAGCCCATTTCCAACGCCTTAAAGTCAAGGTGTTGACCAGAATGGGGGCGAAATAGGATCGACGAGCGTAGTAAAGATACGAGCTTTTGCTCGGTATTGTACCACCGTTATCGGGCTACTTTAGTAAATGCAAACGATAATGAAGCATTTGCGGTTGCCGCTTAATCGCTAAGCAACCACGGGGTTCGGGGAGCACCTAGCAACAGAAGCTCCCCACTTAATTTGCGATCCTTGGAAATGGTCCAAGGACGCACGAAAGAGCGCCGCCTCTCGGAGGGTATATGACCGAAGATACGATCCGTTATGACATCTGGGTAGAAGAAGCGTTGCGCAGCGTGATTAAAAAAACGCTTACTCATGTGCACAAGCATGGCCTTTTTGGTGACCACCACTTCTACATTACGTTCATGACCCAAGACGAAGGCGTCATCATTCCCGGTCACATTCGCGCCCAACACCCCGTCGAAATGACCATCGTTCTGCAACACCAGTTCGATGATTTAAGCGTCGAAAAAGATCACTTTTCCGTTTCGTTGAGTTTTGGTGGCAAAAAAGAGCTTTTGGTCATTCCCTACATCTCGGTCGTTTCGTTTGCCGATCCATCTGTCAATTTTGCCCTTCAGCTTAAAATGACAGCGATTGATGAGGACGACGATTTTGAGGGCGAAGAAATGGATTTGGTCGATTTCCCACCTGCCATGATGGATTCCCTAGAAGCCTCATTTGTGGATTCTGATGAAGCGACGGACCCGCAAGGTAAAGACAAAAAAATGGGTGAAGTCATTGCCTTAGATGCCTTTCGCAAGAAATAATCTGTCTTAAATCCAACAAATGGGTGCCTATCCATGAGTGACCCCACCGATCAGGACCTTTTTCCCTTAAGCGAAGACAAAACCGAATACGTGCGGCTTGATGGCGATTGGGTCACCACCCACACCGTTTTGGGCCGAACCCTATTGGAAATTGATCCCCAAGGTTTAACCGCCTTGGCAAACCGGGCCTTTCGCGATATTTCCCACCTTCTGCGCCCGGCTCATTTGGCTCAGGTGCGGGCGATTTTGGATGATGAAGACGCGTCTGCGAATGATCGCTTCGTCGCCCTTGAATTGCTAAAAAATGCCAACATCGCGGCCGGCGGTGTTCTGCCCATGTGCCAAGACACGGGCACCGCCATCATTTCCGCGAAAAAAGGCGAAAACGTTTGGACCGGGGGCCAAGACGCGGCGGCGTTAAGCCAAGGCGTATTAGAATCCTACCGGGACAACAACCTGCGCTACAGCCAACTGGCCCCGTTAAGCATGTTTGACGAAGTCCCCACGGGCACCAACCTGCCCGCGCAAATCGACATCAGCGCCGTGGCCGGCAATGCGTACAAATTTTTGTTCATTGCCAAGGGCGGCGGGTCCGCCAACAAAACGTTCTTTTTTCAAAAGACCAAGGCCTTGCTCAACCCTAAATCCATGGAAGCCTTCCTACGCGAGGAAATGATCAATCTCGGCACCGCCGCCTGTCCACCGTACCACTTAGCCATCGTCATTGGCGGCTTGTCGGCGGAAATGAATTTAAAAACCGTAAAAATGGCCTCGACCCACGATCTCGACAATTTACCCACCCACGGCGACAAATCTGCCCACGCTTTTCGCGATTTAGACATGGAAGCCCAAGTGCTCGCCATGAGCCAAAAGTTAGGCATCGGCGCGCAATTTGGCGGCAAGTATTTCTGTCACGATGTGCGGGTTATTCGTTTGCCCCGCCATGGGGCATCGTGCCCGGTGGGCATTGGAGTGTCGTGTTCCGCCGACCGTCAAGCCAAGGCCAAGATTACCGCCGATGGTATATTTATCGAACGCTTGGAAACCGACCCGGCCAAGCATCTCCCTGACATTGATGAAAGCGCGCTTTCCGGCGAAGTGGTCGAGGTCGATATCTCGCGGCCCATGGATGACGTTCGTAAACAGCTTTCCGCCTATCCCGTTAAAACCCGTTTAAGCTTATCAGGCACCTTGATCGTCGCCCGTGACATGGCCCACGCCAAATTAAAAGAACTGTTGGACGCCGGCAAACCGTTGCCCGATTATTTCAAAAATCATCCGGTCTATTATGCGGGTCCCGCCAAAACGCCCCAAGGCTATGCCGCCGGATCATTTGGTCCGACCACGGCGGGCCGGATGGACAGCTATGTCGATCAGTTTCAAGACGCGGGTGGGTCCATGATCATGCTTGCCAAAGGCAATCGGTCCCAAGTCGTCACCGACGCTTGCAAAAAACACGGCGGCTTTTACCTCGGTTCAATCGGGGGTGCCGCCGCACAACTGACACAAAGTTCCATCACCCACATGGAATGCGTGGCCTACGAAGAACTGGGCATGGAAGCCATCTGGAAAATCGAAATCAAAAACTTCCCCGCCTTCATCATCATAGATGACAAAGGCAATGATTTCTTCGCCGAATTTAAAGCATGACCCTGCCCGACCTTCTCATTACCGGACCCGACGACGTACCCATAACCGTGGCCTTGGCGCATGGCGCGGGGGCGGCGATGGACAGTGCTTTTATGGAGGCATTTGCCGATGGTTTGGCAGAACGCGGGCTGCGCTGTGTGCGGTTTGAATTTCCGTATATGGCTGAACGGCGCGTGGATGGTAAGCGCAGACCCCCGAACCGGGCCCCTATTTTGTTGGACACCTGGCGCGCGGTGATCGACCATTTGGGTGCGGACACCTTGGTCATTGGTGGCAAGTCCATGGGCGGGCGGATCGCGTCTATGATCGCGCGCACCTTGGAAGACGAAGGCCATCCCGTTCGAGGTTTGGTATGCCTTGGCTATCCGTTCCACCCGCCGGGCAAACCGGAGAAGGCACCGGGGCGGTTGGAACATTTTCTGGACATCAAAACCCCGACCTTAATTTTACAAGGCACGCGGGACACCTTTGGTGGGATCGAGCACGTTCCCCAATTGCCGTTGCCAAAATCGGTTCACGTGTCCTGGTTAGAAGACGGTGATCATGGCTTTAAGCCCCGCAAAAAGTCGGGGCGCACCGAACTTGAAAATTGGGGCGAGGCTATCAATGCCCTAGACGCCTTTGTCCGCGCACGTTAGGCTCACGCTTAACATTTGCTAGGACTTCCCCATGGCGTTTCCCATTGATCTAGTCACCTATTCTGCTTTCCTGCTCACCGCTTCGGCGATTGTTTTGACCCCCGGCCCCGACACCCTGATTATTTTGCGCTATACGTTGAGTTCGGGGCGTACTGTTGGGCTGGCAACGGTTATCGGCGTGCAGTTTGGGCTGGTGGGACACACCCTTTTGGCGGTGTTTGGCATTTCCGCCCTGATCGCTGCAAGCCCCATCCTGTTCAAGGCTATCGCCATTCTCGGGGCGCTCTATATCGGCTGGATCGGTATTCAGGGCTTTCGTGAACACGGGCTTTTACACGTTGGTGCCGAGGGTAAGCCTCCGGTCTCTGTCGCCAAGGCCTTTCGCGATGCGGTGGTTTGCAATTTGCTAAACCCCAAGGTGATTTTGCTGTTTTTAGCGCTGTTCCCCAACTTCGTCGACAACACGCGCGACGACGTGACCGTTCAACTGATCACCTTGTCGGTGAGTCTGATCATCATCAATGCGCTTTGGCAGTCCCCCTTAGCCTTCGCCGCCGAAGCGGTGCGGCGCTGGCTTAAAAATGAACGCACCTATAAACTGATCACCCATTCGACGGGGGTGTTGATGATCTCTGTCGCCGTGTTGATGATTTATGAAAACTTATTGTAATGGCTGTGAGTGCTGAATTTCGCGATTATGTCTTGGAGCTGTTAGAACCGTTTGGCCAAGTCCAAGCCAAACGCATGTTCGGCGGTGCGGGGCTTTATTTAAACGGCACCATCTTCGCTATCTTAGCCTCCGATACGATGTTTTTAAAAGTTGATGACGAAAACCGAAAAGACTTTGAAGCCGAAGACATGGGCCCGTTTAATCCCTTTGATGATGGCATACGTTTCATCCGCTCGTATTATGAATGTCCGCCCAGATTGTTAGAAGATGAAATTGAACTGTGCGATTGGGCACGCCTGTCTTGGGAAGCTGGCCGCCGTGCAGACGCAAAGAAAAAACCCAAGGAACACAAGAAAGCTAAGAAGGCCAAGCCATGAGTGAAGATTTTTCAGGTCCTGCCTATACCATGCGCAAGCATTCGGTTTTGTTGAACGGTCACCAGACCTCGGTATCTTTGGAAAATGCATTTTGGGAACCATTGAAGGCCATCGCCAAAACGCGCGGGGTATCGCTCAACAAACTGATCACCGACATCGACCACGCACGCACCACCAATTTATCATCAGCGTTACGGGTCTTTATTTTGCACCAGCTCGCCAACACGTAGGCAGGCTTACATCCCTTGCATGAGGCGGCGGATCATTTCTTCCGGCGTCAATTTGCCTGACGGTTGTTTGGCAGCAGGTGCCGACCCCTGTTGTGACGGTGGCGGGGCCAAGGTTCCGTCTTGGGGGGCGGGCTGCGGAGCCGGGGCTTGCGTTTTAGGCTTGGACGGAATGATACCGGGCAACACTTGCTGCATCATCTGTTGCAACGGGCTGCCAATTTGCGCGGGCTGGCCTTGGCCTGAAACGGGCGCCGTCGCAAATTTTACCCCTGGTTTGTCCAACGCGCCTTTCAACGAGAACGGAATTTCTTTGATACTAACCCGGCCTTTGGACAACAACGCTGTCAGCAAGTTGGCTTCCATTTTCATTTTACCAGCAAAGTCTATGGTCCACGCAGCAAGATCAACGGTGCCAGCCCCCTGCCCGCCGCCCAATCCAGACGTTAGGGCAAAATCTTTCACCGTGGCGATTCCGTTGTCCACATCAAAATTGAGGCCGATGTCGGCTAAACCTTTGCCAGGTCCCGCAGTCCCAAGCGACAGTTTATTCATCGCTGTCACCAAGCCAATCACACCCGACAACGCACTACCGCCGCCGCTTTGTTTGGCATCTAAGCCCGCAATGTTCATATCACCACGTCCGCCCAGCGAACTGACCAGCTCTGCGGGGCTATAACCAACGGCTTTAAAGCCCACATTCAGAGCCAGCTTGCCGCCCGCCAAATCCTTACCCGTAACGACCTTCATCGCTTGACTGACATCAAGGGCGCTGAGCGAAATGTCTGTTTGCAAAGTTGGTTGACCATCGGCACGCACCTTGGCGGTGCCACTGATGGGACCACCAAACAGTTTGCCCTGAACGCGGTCAGCCGTCATCACGCCATCGTTTACAGAAGCGTGGATATCGGCATCGGCAAGGCGGTAATCACCAAATTGAATGGCCTCTGACACCAACGTCACATCGGCGGTGATTTGGTTGAGCATGCTCAAATCAAAAGCCTCGCGCGACCACCGTTTATCTGCACGTTGGACTTGGGCAACATCGACTTGGGCAACGTTGACAGCTTGTTGGTCTTGGTAAGCGGCAAGGATCAACAGCGGATTGCTCGGCACGGCAGCCTGCTTTTTAGTCTTTGCCTGTGGGCGCGGTAAAAAGGCATCTAGCTTAAGCTCGCCCGTTTTTAAGGTGGCCACAATGTTGGGCTTGTCCAGGTTTGTTTTGGCTTGAATGTCACCAGACAGAGCCATATCTCCAATGGCACCATTTAACTCCGTCACCGTATGGACCTTACCATCGGTGCGCAGCTTGGCTTGGAAATCAAGCGTGCCCAACGGGCCTTTGGGGGCATAGCCGATCTTTAATGCCTTCAGAAATTTTGCGGTATCTGGGTGTTTGGCGCGGACGGTGCCGTCATAACCAAAACCAAACGGCAGCACTGAAAAGCTCCCCTTGGCGCCAAACACACCGTTTAAGGCTTCGACATTGGTGTTAAAACGGGGCTTGAGAACAGAACCGCTGATGTCGGATGTGACATTAACTCTTTTCAAGTCTTTCGGCACACCTTGCACGCCAAAGCTTAACGCCAAAGACGATGCATTTTTGATTTTACTGGCGACCTTCACGTCGGTCATTTCCACCACGCCGCCAAAACCGCTAAACGATCCAGAGACCTTGCCACTGGCCCCCTGGACATCGCCCAGGCTTAAATCACGCAGGTCCAATTTCCCCGCATACAAAGTGCCATCGGCCAGCAATTTTTTATACGTTTTGCCTTTCAGCTTTAAGTCCCCCACACGAACTTTCACATTGGCATCAAAATCGTTCAGGGCGTTCAAGGCGCTCCAAATTTTCAACACATCCATCTTAGACGGTGTGGCCTCGGCTGAAGCGGGGGCCGCGTCTGGACTTGTTGCTAAAGCCGCATCTGGAGAAGCGGCTTGGGCTCCGTGGCTGTTGCCATTGCCGTTCAGATAACTGTCTAAATCCAAAGTATCTAGGCTTAGGTCCACACCCAAAGAAGGCCTAGCCCGCAACGCAACCGTAGCGCCGCCCGTCAGGGTGGAACGATCGCCGATCAAGTTAATTTCACTCAACATCACCTGTTGTGAGTTGGCTTGAACTTTGGTGGCGAAGGATAGACGTTTCAAACGATTGCTGACGCCCTGGGGAAGTTGAACGCCCAACCAGTTGGTTAAGCCCTGAGGATCACTGGTCAACAGTTCCAAATTACCTTCAAATTTGGGTTCGCCATCTTTGCCATGGACAAAACCAAACAGGGCTAAATCCGTAACACCTGGGGCTTGGAGTTGAAATTGGTTCAAAGCCACTTCCCCATCGGTCAATTCCGCATTCAGGCGCACGTCCCGGACCAAGCCACCCTTTACGGTCAAGGCATCGACCACCACCTGAACGGTACCCGATACGCCTTTGGGAATCGCAAACCCGGCCGCTTTAATGGGTTGCTCACTATTGGCTGGGGGTTGAGGCGCCACGCTGTGAGAACTCGTTTGATTAGAGCTTGCTGTAGATGTCCTTGAACTTCCTTTGAACGCCAAGATTTCATCAACGTCCATGTGAGTTGTTTTTAATTGTACAGAAAATTCAGGCCCCTTCGTAAGATCAACCCCAATTGCCCCGGTCGCGCGGGTTGCGGCAAACTGAAGTTCCAGGTCAGTCAGATCAATGGCCGTGGCAGATGCATTGACCGTGCTGTCTAATCCGAAGTTACGCGCCAAAAGAACGGGGGTCCCACCCTCTCCGTTTATCCGGTCCAGCAGGGCGGCTAAATTGTCACCCGTAACTTTCGCTTTACCTTTAAAATAAGGATCTGCCTCTAAGCCCAAAAGAGCCCCCGCCAGATGTAAGGCTGGCCCACCAACGACTTGCACACTGGCATCCAAAGGAACCGTACGTTGGGCAATAATTTGCCCTAACGACACATCAAAAGATACAGGAATGCCCCGCACTTTGGCCTGTCCTTTGGCTTCGAACGGACCCTGCAAAGACGCGGCCCGCAAAGTGGCATCCAAATTTTCGACTCGCTGTTCGCTGCCATTGGCACCATCTAAATAGATCAAACGTGCATTTTTAATTTCGAAGTTATCTAACCGGACCCCCTGTCCTGACTCGGCCTTCTGAAGCGTCTCTTGTGCTCCCGTGTTGTCGCTTTCGGGAATACCTGTCGGCGGTGTTTGGGATTGGAAGTCTAAGTTGCTGCGACCATCCGCTAATTTTTCAATGGTGATAACGGGGTTGACCAAGTTGATCCGTTCAACTTGCAACTGTCCTGACAGCAACGGTAACAAAGCCACACGAATTTCAACCGCATCAAGCTCAACCATGTGGGCCGCTGTACCACCCACCATATTGCCCAGCTTCACGCCTCGCGCAGTCAGCATCGGAGCAGGCAAGATACGAACTTCTAACTTACCATCAAGGCTCAGATCACGACCCGTCGCATTTTTGACTTCGGCCGCGATTTCTGGCAAACGCGCATTCCAGTCAATAAAGCTGGGGGCAATGACAGCAACACCCAGCAAAACCGCGATCACCACACAAAAACCAATGAACGTCTTTTTGAGCACGGTCGTCTCCCCTTAAGTCATAATGTGATGAAGCTGATCTTTTGCGAGTTTAGTCGCCACACGCTCATAGATCAATTAACTACCTATTTCATTTCAAGAATTAGCAAAGAAAAACCCCCGGCTTATAAGAGCCGGGGGTTTTCATCGTCATACTAACTTGTCGTAAGACTTTATGTTGCTGTCTTAGATGACGCCTGCGGCACCAGCTGCGCCTGCTCCAGCGCCAGCTCCAGCGCCTGCTGCGCCTGCACCAGCTCCAGCGGCTCCAGCTCCAGCACCTGCTGCGGCTCCTGCTGCGGCTCCTGCTCCAGCGCCAGCTCCTGCTCCAGCGCCAGCTCCAGCGCCTGCTGCGCCTGCACCAGCTCCAGCGGCTCCAGCTCCAGCGCCTGCTGCGGCTCCAGCTCCAGCGCCTGCTGCGGCTGCGGCTCCAGCACCTGCTGCGGCTCCAGCTCCAGCGCCTGCTGCGGCTCCAGCTCCAGCTCCAGCGCCTGCACCTGCACCACCACCCCAGTTTCCAACCAAACCAGCGGCTGCTGCTGGAGAAACCGTAGTCAAGCCACCAATGGCTCCAACGGGCGAACCAGCGGCTGCACCGGCTCCTGCTCCGCCTGCGGCTCCTGCCGCTGCACCAGCTGCACCAGCTGCGGCACCAGCGGCACCAGCGGCACCAGCGGCACCAGCGGCTCCACCATCATTGCCGTCGTCACCAGCGTCATTACCGTCATCAGCGCCGTCAACTTCGCCGGAATCAACATCATTTCCGCCGTCATCACCACCATCATCACCACCGTCACCGCCGTCGCCACCGTCACCGCCGTCACCGCCGTCACCACCGTCACCGCCGTCACCGCCGTCACCGCCATCACCGCCGTCACTATCACCACCACCGTCGCCGTCGCCGCCGCCGTCACCGCCGCCGTCGCCGCCGCCGTCACCGCCGCCGTCGCCACCACCGTCACCGTCAGCAAAGGCCTTGGCAGAACCGATGGACAAGCCATCAACAGTGCTGTGAAGGGGGGCCGCAACAAAAGCCAAGACCAAGGCACTTACACATGCCCCCATCGTGATTTTTGAGATAGCCGATTTAATACGAGCAGACATAGTTCCGTTAATAACATCTACCGCATTGGCTTCACTTGTATTTTTGTAATTTTTAAATTCAAATTCAGTCATTTTAATAACCTTTCCTAATAATTATGACAGAACATTAATTGGTGTTCTTACCGGGACAACGTCACAGGGTTCCGTTTTCATCCCTTAAAATGAAAAAAAATGAAAAAATAATATATTTCACATTTCAGGGATCAAAAATGCTCACCTCAGCGTTGTCCTTACAGAATATGCGAAAACGACCGATCATAAATATATAAGACGCAAATTTGATCTCATATATAATAAGTGTATCGCCGTTGTTTTTATAACAAGGATTAGCCTTTTGGATGCACGCACACAACAAGAACTGGTCTCTATTCTGCCGCGTTTAAGGCGCTTTGCCTTAGGTCTCACCCGTAATGGTGCAAGTGCAGATGATCTGGTCCAGGCGGCCTGTGAAAAGGCCATCGCTCGCATTGATCAGTGGGAAGTCGGCACGCGTTTAGACAGTTGGATGTTTCGCATCATCCAAACCACACACATTGACCAAATTCGCAGCCAAAAACGGCGCGATGGACATTTAGAACTTGTTGAAGGCCAAACTGAAAAATCTTTCGATGGTGAACGCGCCGCTGAGGCAAGCCTAACTTTAGATGCCGTTCGTCGCGCTATTTATACACTGCCTGATGATCAACGTGCCGTGGTGATGTTGGTTTCTGTCGAAGGCCTTTCTTATAAGGAAGCTTCCGAAGCTTTAGAAATCCCCATGGGCACGCTGACCAGTCGATTGGTCCGCGCCCGCACCGCCTTGGCCCGCATATTAGAAGAACAAACTGGTGATACAGACGTCATCAAAACAGACAAAATTTCCCCCTTGGAAAGAGGTTCAATACAATGATTACCCTTGATGAAAGCACCCTAATCGCATACGTGGACGGTGAACTGGATATTGAAACAATCCGGATGGTTGAACACAAGTTATCTGAAGACGCGAATGCGACAAAATATGTGGAACACCTGCGTGAAATCGCAGCCCTATCCCGTATCGCCTTCAATGACACTCTGCACGAAGCCGTGCCTCAGGCCTTAAAGGATGCGGTTCTTAAGGCCGCAGCCCTTAAAAATGCGGACGCTGACAACGTCGTGGCCTTTGCCCCGCGCCGTACGCAAAGCGACTGGGGTCACGCCCTGCCGATGGCCGCAGCCGCAGCCTGTTTGTTATTGGGCCTTGGCGGTGGTTATCAGTACTCTAAGACCAGCACTGGCGATGCTCTAAAACTTGCCTCCCTGACCATGCAACAGGACCAGTCCGCGATGGACTTAGCCCTAAATCAAGCCCTTGAAGTCAAGATGAGTGGAGATACTCAGACCTGGACCAATCCCGACAGCCACCGTTCTGCGGCCTTTACACCGGTAAAGACCTATCAGGATAAATCAGGAGCCTTCTGCCGCGAATATCGCAAAGATATCAGCACGAATGATCAGTCTGAAACCAGCTTTGGCCTCGCGTGTCGAGATGACAAAGGCACCTGGAAAACGCGTTATCTTATCCTTGATAACAGCAACAGCCAGAATTTCTAAGACTGGACCTATCTTTACACTTGAAAACATCTCCGAATGATCATTTGGAGATGTTTTTAATTTGGCTCAAATTCAGCTCCTATTCAGGATGCTTTGTTAGGGTTCAGCCAACAATTCATTCTATATCTCTGTGATGCTCAACACTCTATTTGCAGACGGTATATGCGATCATCATGTCATTCAAAATATATTCAGGAAGACACATGCTCAACATGAACTCAGCTCTTAAACTCTCTCTTTCAACAGCCGCCGTTTTTCTGATCAGTGGCTGTCAGTCGGTATCGTTACCGTCACTGCCCAATTTTTCATCGCAACCCATTGCTGGCCCCCCCATGCCTGCGGCCCCCTTGGCAACGTACCACGTCGGTGATTCGTATTACTATGCGAACGGTGTGCGAGAAACAGTCGTCAGCATTGAGGCTTCGACCGTTACCTTCATCAACGCCTACAAACGCAAGCTGGTATACTTTAAAGATTTTACCATCCCCACAGCTTACTCTGAAAATTCGGTTAAAGAATATTCCACCGAAAGCAGGGTTACTGGCTCCCTATGGCCACTGAGAGCCGATAAAACCACCAAGTTTTACACCAAAGGCAGCTCGACCACCATAGCAACTGGAAATACCCGCACCTATGACCAACGCTGGGACTGTGCCGTTGATGGAACCGAACGCGTGCGCGTCCTGGCCGGTGAATTTGACACGTTCCGCATCAAATGTCGGCAACTCTCGGCCTCTAATGGAAAATGGTGGAGAAATCGCACCTGGAATTTTTCCCCCATGCTGAACGCCTACGTGCTGCGCCGTGATTTTCATAAAACCAGAGGCGAAAGCGCCCGTGAATTGACCGCTGTTCGTCCCTCTTTGAAAAACTTACCCACAAATGTCCGCAGTGGCATCATTCACGCTTGGCAGACGGCGCTTGAATATAAAAAGCCTGGGGACCTTGTCAGTTGGACAGACCCCAAGACGGGTGCCTCTGTACAAGTTGAGCCGATCACGACGTACAAGGATAAAAACGGCCAGTTTTGTCGCACCTACAAGCAATACCTAACCCGCAAAGGCGAAACACGGATTTATTCCGGTGTGGCGTGCCGGACTGGCAAACTGAAATGGCGCACCCCAAGAAGAAGAGGCTAAGGGCAAGCTGACAATTAAAAAGGCGGGCCGTTGTGGCCCGCCTTTTTAATGTTTGATACCAAACTGTAGACAAAACAAAACCGCGCCCCAAGGGACGCGGTTTTGTTTATAAGAACGTTAGGGGTGCGCTTAAAGCGCAGCCAGACCGAGAATCGGAATCAGCCCTGACGTGCCTTAAAACGAGGGTTGCGCTTGTTGATCACGTAAACGCGACCTTTGCGACGCACAATAACACAGTTCTTGTCGCGATTTTTCGCGGATTTTAGCGAGTTTCTGACCTTCATGACGTCTATCCTCAAAACAATAAAGTACAGAGTTGCAAATAACCCTGAGGCCGCGGAACATAAGGGGAGCCGGCCCGCCTGTCAACCCCTCTGCCATCATTTGCCAAGATTCATGACAGGTTATTGAGAAACCGCATTTTCCAAGGGGCGAGGACGAACTCTATCGGGTGAAAAGCGAACCTGTACACACGTTCCCTTGCCCGTTTCGCTTTTGATTTCCAGCTTGCCGCCATTTAATTCGGCCATGCGCTCAACCAGGGGCAGGCCTAAGCCTGTCCCTTCGTATTTACGGTTAAGCCCCGTGTCAATCTGCTCGAACGGCCTCAGCGCGCATTTGACCTCTTCTGCATTCATACCAATGCCTGTGTCGAGCACGCTGAGCACAAGGCTCATATCGTTATCAATAAACACATCGACATCGACCTTGCCGCCTTCGGGGGTAAATTTCACCGCATTGGAAAGCAGGTTCAAGAGGATTTGTTTCACCCGGCGTTTGTCCGCATACAAAAAGGGCAGATCGCTCGCTATTTTATTGGTCAGGGTGATTTTATCCGCTTTTACGCAATTTACCGGAGACTTCGACACCTCCAACAAATCAAAAGCTTCATCGTGCAATTCAAACTTATCAGCCTCAATACGCGCCATATCTAAAATGTCGTTGATCAAATCAAGTAAATGTTGAGCCGAGTCCTGAATATCGCCGATGTATTCTCCGTATTTTTCATGCCCCAACGGACCAAACATTTCCGATGATACAACTTCAGAAAAACCAATAATGGCATTTAAGGGAGTCCGTAATTCGTGAGACATATTGGCGGTAAATTCCGTTTTGATACGGCTTGCCCGCTCCGCTTCATTCTTAGCATCAATTAAAGCCTGTTCGGCTTTTTTGCGTTCTGTTATGTCGCGAATAACGCCCGTGAACATGCGTTGACCATCAATGTCCACCTGACTGACGGCAAGATCGATGGGGAACTCATTGCCATCCTTGTGCCGTCCCAGAACTTCGCGGCTAAAGCCAATGACTTTACTGCTTTCATTTTCATCACTGAAAGCCTTCAAATGCCTGTCGTGACTTTGGGCTTCGACATCTGGCATAAGCATATTGATGCTTTTACCCAACACTTCAGAGGCGCTGTAGCCAAATATTCTTTCCGCAGCAAAATTAAAAATTTGAACATTACCCTCAGCATCCGAGGTGATAATGCCATCAACCACCGCCTCTAGAACCTGAGACAAGCGCCGTTCGCTTTTGTGACGCGCACTTTCCGCCGCAGCTTCGATGGCTTTTTGCGCCCGAACATAAGGAAAGATCACCCCGTACATCAAAGGCGGGGCGCTAAGCAGCGTCAAAAGAACAGCATCAATCCCCGCTTCGATAAAGTCCGACTGAATGGGGGGGAACAACGAGAAGCCGAACATAATGAGCGCCTCGATCACAAAAATGACCAAGCCAATACGCATTATCAAGACAAAGACGCTCATGGTGGTATGTTTCTCCCCTGCCATACCTCGGCGGGACAATCTGAGCATACTATAACAACCAATTCAACCACTCTGGGGCCTAAACGCATTCAAAGGCTATTTGATTGATCCAAAACCGCCACCACCAGGGGTTTTGATAATAAACGAATCTCCGGGTTCGACCTCAACGGAGGCCGTACTGCCTAAATCTTCTATGGTACCATTTTTACGTTCCACCCGGTTTTCGCCGGTTTGACCCGCTTCGCCGCCCGCAAGACCAAACGGCGGAATACGGCGGTGATTGGATAAAATCGCGGCGGTCATAGCTTGCAAGAAGCGAATACGTCGAACCACGCCATCGCCGCCACAGTGCTGGCCCCGTCCACCGGACTCTCGACGAATGGAAAAGCGGTCCACCAGTACCGGAAAGCGTAACTCTAAAATTTCAGCATCGGTTAAACGAGAATTGGTCATGTGCGTTTGCACGGCACTTTGCCCATCAAAGTCTGGTCCGGCACCAGCCCCCCCACAAATGGTTTCGTAATACTGAACGGTTTCATTGCCAAAGGTAAAGTTATTCATCGTCCCCTGGGCGGCGGCCATGACCCCCAACGCGCCATATAATGCATCCGTGATGCACTGGCTGGTTTCCACGTTTCCCGCCACGACGGCAGCCGGGTAGCACGGTTTCAACATAGATCCCTCTGGCACGATGATATGAATGGGTTTCAAGCACCCTGCATTTAAAGGGATATCATCATCAACCAAGGTCCGAAACACGTATAAAACCGCCGCCCGACACACTGGTAATGGGGCATTAAAATTATTGGTTTGCTGGTCCGAGGTGCCGCTAAAGTCTACGGTGGCCGCGCGGGTAACCCGGTCAATGGTGACCGACACATTGATCACAGCTCCATTATCCATCTCATACGCAAATGAGCCATCGTTTAAGTTCAACAACGCCCGGCGCACGCTTTCTTCGGCATTATCTTGCACGTGACCCATATAGGCTTTGACCACTTGGAGCCCAAAATGGTCGACCATCTGCCGAAGTTCAGACACACCTTTTTCATTGGCCGCCATCTGCGCGCTGAGATCGGCAATGTTTTGCTCAACATTGCGCACCGGCCATGGTCCACTCTCTAGCAAAGAACGCACCCGCACATCGTCAAACACACCCCCGTGAACAATCCGTAGATTATCAATCAAGACCCCTTCTTGTTCGACCGAGGTGCTATGGGGCGGCATGGACCCGGGCGTGATGCCACCGATGTCAGCGTGGTGGCCGCGTGAGGCCACAAAGAACAAGACTTCCAAGCCCGTATCTTCGAACAACGGCGTCACCAAAGTCACGTCCGGCAAATGGGTGCCTCCATTGTACGGGGCATTGACGGCAAACACATCGCCGGGCCTCATGCGACCCGCGTGCGCCTCAAGAACGCTCACCACACTTTCTCCCATGCTGCCCAGGTGCACAGGCATATGCGGCGCGTTGGCAACCAAATTGCCGCAGCCATCGAACACCGCGCAGGAAAAATCCAAGCGTTCTTTAATATTGACGGAATGCGCGGTATTGGCCAGCACCGCGCCCATTTGTTCGGCAATGGACATGAACAAGTTGTTGAAGATTTCCAACATCACCGGATCGGCCGACGTGCCAATGCTGAACCGCCTTGGCCTCGCCTCAAATCGCTGCAACAACAAATCGCCCAAATCCGTAAAGACCGCTTGCCAACCGGGTTCAATAACCGTGGTGGCGCTGGCATCTATTATAATGGCTGGCCCCTTAACGGTATCACCAGGGCGAAAGTCCTCGCGATCAAAGAGTGCTGCGTCATGAACCTTGCCACCGCTGGTCATCACCACCCGGTGTTTGGCTTCTAGTGGGCCGGACCGAGGCACAAAGGTGGGCGGGGCCACTTCGCCTTCGCCCGTATGCCCCAAAGCTTCAACGCTCACCGCCTCGATCATTAAGGCTCGGTCGCTCTGCACAAAGCCAAAGCGTTGGTGATGAAGCGTTGCAAATTGCGCCTGCACGTCTTTTAGGTCACCCAAATTGACCGCCAACGCCGTATCGGTTCCTTCGTAGCGAAGGTACAATTTTGCGTGGACGGTAAGATGCGAAGCCTCAAGGCCTTGGCCCATCAATTCTTGGCTGACCTGGACACCCAAATCTTTGCAGATGCCCCTTGCTTGAGCGAGGCCTTGTAAATCCAAGGGCCGTTCCACCGTGCCTTCGCGCATGGCCGTGAAATCGGCAAGCCCCATGCCGTAGGCCGATAGAACGCCTGCCAAGGGATGAATTAAAATGGTCTTCATCGCCAACGCATCGGCCACCAGACAGGCATGTTGCCCCCCCGCCCCACCAAAGCAATTGAGCACATATTCGGTGATGTCATAGCCGCGCTGGACGGAAATTTTCTTAATCGCGGCAGCCATGTTTTCAACGGCCACAGCCAAAAATCCTTCGGCCACCTGTTCAGGCGTGATGGGGTTTTTGGTGGCGGCTTCGATCTCGCGGGCCAAGGCGTTAAACTTAACGTGAACGATTTTGGCGTCGAGGGGTTGATCCCCATTGGGGCCAAAGACAGCGGGGAAATGAGCGGGTTGAATTTTTCCCAGCATCACATTGCAATCCGTCACCGCCAAGGGTCCACCACGCCGATAGCAAGCCGGACCAGGATTAGCACCGGTGCTGTCTGGACCGACGCGAAAGCGCTTGGCATCAAAATGCAAAACCGAACCGCCACCCGCCGCAACAGTGTGTATCTTCAACATGGGTGCACGGACCCGCACCCCCGCAACTTGACTTTCAAAGACCCGTTCGAATTCGCCATCAAAGTGACTAACATCTGTTGACGTGCCGCCCATATCAAACCCGATAATTTTCGAAAACCCAGCCTTTTTCGCTGTTTTTGCCATCCCGACGACACCGCCAGCGGGACCCGATAAAAGGCTATCTTTGCCGTGAAACAAACGGGCTTCAGTCAGTCCGCCATTAGACTGCATAAACATCAGGCGCGTGCCGTGAACCTGCGTCACCACCAGATCCACGTAACGGCGCAAGATCGGACTTAGGTAAGCATCAACCACCGTGGTATCGCCACGTGACACCAATTTCATCAATGGACTGGTTTCATGACTGGTTGAAACTTGGGTAAAGCCTATCTTTTTGGCAATCGCGGCGGCGCGTTTTTCATGATCCGTATACCGGTAGCCATGCATAAACACGATGGCGATTGAACGCAGACCATCCGCAAACGCCGCCCCTAGATCACGGCGCAACGCATCCTCATCAAGAGCCGTAAGAACGTCGCCCGACACGGTCACCCGTTCATCGGCTTCAATGACAACTTCGGCCAACGGGGTGGGCAATTCGATGTTGCGGACAAATAAGTGGGGACGATTTTGGTAGCCAATTTTAAGGGCATCGCCAAAGCCCCGTGTGATCAGCAAAACGGTGCGCTCGCCGGTGCGTTCCAACAGCGCATTGGTGGCAACCGTGGTGCCCATTTTGATGTGGTCAATAGACTCTGAGGAAATCTCAGCCCCAGGCTCAAGGCCCAACGCATCGCGGATGCCTTGAACCGCTGCATCCGCATACTGTTCAGGGTTTTCGCTCAACACCTTCTGCGTTGTGATGTGTCCGTTTGGAGCCCGCGCCACCACATCCGTAAAGGTGCCGCCCCGATCAATCCAAAATTTCCAGCCGCTTTTGGCTTGGGTTTTCATAGGCGATAGGGTGGCTCTTTAGCGCACGGGAGGCGCATAAAGAAGACCGCCATTTTGCCAGGTATTGTTCAGACCCCGCGACATTTTCAACACGGACCCCTGGCCCAAATTGCGCTCAAAAATATCGCTGTAATTGCCCACCTGTTTAATCACACGGTAGGCCCATTCATCGTCCAAACCAAACGGCTTGCCAAGCAGCCCTTTTTCAACGCCCAGCAAACGGCGGACTTCTGGTACCTTCGAATGGGCCTTCATGTCATCAACATTGGCCTGGGTAACGCCCAGTTCTTCTGCCGCAATCGTCACATGGGTGACCCACGCCACCAGATCGCGCCACATGAAATCATCTTGGCGCACGGCCGGAGACAAAGGCTCTTTGCTAATCACTTCTGGAAACACCACAAAATCGGCTGAATCCTTTAAGCGGCCAGCATGAATACCCGCCAACGCGGTGCGATCATGGATCGCCACATCGCACCGTCCACCAAAAAAGGCCCGCCACATGCCATCCATCGTGACAATAGGCACGATGGTCCAGTTAACTTTATTTTTGACCATGAAATCTTGCATATTCAACAAGGCCGTCGAGGTCCCAAAAATCGAGCAAATTTTCAGGCCGCTTTTCTTCATGGCTTCTTGCAAGTTGTTAACACCTGCTTTTTGGTAGGCGATAAACCCCTGACCATCATAAAAATTGATTCCGGTAAATTCGACCTTTTGTTCAGTGTCCCGCTTGAAGGTCCAGGTTGATCCGGCGTGAATGACATCTACGTTTCCGCCCACAAGCGCATCGAGCCAATAATCAGCAATTTGTACAGCGTTGGCATCACCAAGGACGGCCGCACCTAAGGCCCGACAAAAATCGACATTAAACCCTGACCACTGACCGTCGGCACCCTGAACAGAAAACCCTGGCATACGGCCCGTGACACCACAGGTCACATAGCCTCGTTCCTTGACCGTTTTCAACGTCATTCCGTCTTCAGCCAAGGCTGAATTCGTCTCTGCAAGAAGCGTGATTGCGCCCCCAAGCACGGCCGCTATTAAGGCTGAGTAAAATGTCCGTTTCAAGTTTCCATCCCCACCGCTATAGTTAGCGTGCTCGTACACACGCGTTCATCGTTTATTTTGCCCCGTAAGCATTTCGTATGATTTTATTATTCTTATAAAGTGATACTCTCTTTTCCCTATGTACTTCAAGGACAAATCTAAATGACGAACGTGGTAGAACCCAAAAGCGACCAAAATCCTCAGCCCGTACCGCTGATGGCAAAACCGCAATCAGCGATTTTGACCAAACTGTTTGTTGCTTTAGGTTTCATAACCATCACGACCATTTTTGCGGGTGCCGTCTCCATTGTTGCGTTGAAACGATTTGAAGATAATTTCAATCACCTGATCAACATCGATTTACCGACCTTGTCGGACACTTCACAGATCAGTCAGTTGTCAGCAAGCGTGACGGATCGTGGTCCAGCCCTCATTCTTTCCCCCAACACATGGACCCGCCTGACCATTGTTGGGGAAGTTGATGACGATGCCAAATGGTTAGAAGAAATTTTAAACCGCGTCCCCCAACAAGACCTATCCGGAAACCGCAAAGGCGAACTGTTGGCCCTAAAATCAACATTGGTGGATAATTACATCACCTTGAACAGGCTTACAGAGGATCGGATTAACTATGCGGATAGGCTCAACGAAATTCAGCAAATACTGGCTCAAATCCAAAAAGACCTTGTCTCGGCGCAATTTCACTCCAGCCTCGCAACCAGCGGCTTATTGCACACGCCTGGCTTCAATGAATGGCATGAATCCATTCACGCCATCATTTTTAAATTAAGGGACGGACTGGATACCAAGCACCCAATTCCGTTGCAAAGGTTGAAAGCGGATGTGGATGTGAGCATTGACAATATCTACGCGCAAATTTCTAAATTACCCACCTCCTTTCAAAGAGAGGCGGCAACAAGGTTGTCTCGGATCAATGCCATTACCATCGGACCAGATGGTCTTTTCAGTATTAAAATGAAGGATTTACAAACCACTACCCAAGTGCGGGCGACATTGAACGCTGCGCGCACCTTAGCCGAACGGTTCGTTGTTGCGTCTGAGCTTATCACCAGCGACGTGCAGGCCTCTATTGATGTCATCAATCAAAAAACCAGCCGTTCGATGAGCATCACACTCCAGGCCATGGTCGGCTTTATTCTGATCTCCGCTTTTATCGCCGTTCTGACGTTCCTTTATGTCAGCCGCACGGTGTTGTTTCGACTTAGTAATTTGCGAGGCTCCATGTTGGCTCATGCAGATGGGGCCGTTCAAACCATCGACACATCTGGCAATGATGAAATTACGGATATGGCCAGGTCCCTGCAATATTTGGTCGACACCCTCCATTCGCGCGAGATCGGTTTGCTTGAGGCCAAAGAAGAGGCCGAGCACGCCTCCGTTGCCAAGTCTCGCTTTCTGGCCGCAGCAAGTCATGATTTGAGACAGCCGCTGCAAGCCCTAAACTTATTTGTCTATGCCTTAGATAATCAAGAACAAGACCCTGACAAACGCGAAATCATTGAACTTATTCGCAATTCCCTTGATTCCTTGAAAGAGCTTCTCAACACCTTGCTTGATGTTTCCAAACTGGAAGCGGGCGTGGTGCAGCCGATGATGAAGGACTTTTGCGCCAACGCGGTTATCGAAAGTATTAAAAATGATATGACGGTTGTCGCCTGGGCCAAAGACATTGAGCTTCGATCCGTCGAAACCAGTGTTCATATTTATAGCGATCCATCGTTGATGGGAACCGTGGTGCGCAACTTGTTGGACAACGCCATCAAATACACAGACAGTGGGAAAGTTCTTATTGGTTGTCGCAAACGGGGGGCAAATTTACGCTTTGAAGTTTGGGATACCGGACCGGGCATTCCGAACGACCAACAAAGTCTGATTTTCCAAGACTTTTACCAAATCGATAACGCCGCGCGCAATCGTGCCCAAGGCCTTGGGCTTGGCCTTTCGATCGTCAAACGCATGGCTCTGTTGTTGGGCTGTTCTATGGGCTGTGAATCTGTTGTTGGCAAAGGCTCGATGTTTTGGCTCGAAACGCCCATGTCATCCGCTCCGAATTCAAGCGTTGAAGTGTGGTCCGCCCCCCGAACCACGGCTCCCTCTTTAGATCACAACCACGCTCATATCCTCATTTTTGAAGACGATGATCAAGTCCTCTTGGGCCTTACATCTATGCTGCAAGGACAAGATTACACGACAGTTAGTTTCCAATCCGTTGACCACCAACAGCTCGCAAGTGCCTTCGCTGCGGGGCAACCCTATCCAGACCTTATCATTGCCGATTACCGTTTAGAACGTCAGGTCACTGGGCGCGAAGCCATTTCCACAATTCGAGATATCATTGGCATCGACATTCCCGCGATTATCATCACCGGCGACACCGCACCAGAACGTTTGCGCGAAGCCAAAGAAAGCGGCTTCCCGATTTTGCACAAACCCGTGCGCCCAGAACACTTGCTGGCCCTGGTCCACCAAGGCTTGTCAAAAGGTCATGATCCGCAAGGATAATAAAATTATGTGAACGATGTGCTCACGCGCGGGATAATCCCCATGCGCATGGCCGAATAAGCCGCTTCGGTGCGATTGGTCGCATCTAAGGCCCCAATAACGGCCGATATATGAACCCGCACCGTGTTTTCCGAAATATCTAAATCCCTGGCAATTTCTTTATTAGAACTGCCCTTCGCCATCAGATGCAGAACTTCCATTTGACGCTGGGTCAGGTTGGGAATTTGCGAACTGGCATCCCCGCGCACAGGCTCACAGTAACCAGGAGGCAAGCAAATCCCCCCCGAGAGAACAAGACGCAATGAATTCACCATCACTTCACCGGAAGCCGATTTCGGAATAAATCCACGCGCTCCCAATTTCATGGCCCGCGACACCATGGATTGATCTTCAATGGCCGACAAAATCACCACTGGCAACTCAGGGGCTTTCATATTGATCGAAGCCATCGCCTCTAACCCGGTACCATTGGGTAAATCCAAATCCATCAAAACCAAATCAAGGTCCGAATGAGCCTCAGCGATCTCAATCGCCTCGCGCCCGGACCCGGCTTCCAGAAGCACTACCGAAGCATCCATTTGCTTGAGAACCAAAACAAGCCCAGCGCGCACCAGCTTATGATCATCGGCCAGAAGAATTTTCATCAGGTCATCGTTCCTTGTGATGTATGCATATTGGCGCACGCATTCGTTTAAAGCTTTACCACCCCGTTTTGAGGCTCACATTAAGTCGGCACATACTACATGATCTTTAACAATCAAAAAGACCCCCATAAGGATAACACCAAATAGAACATCAAGACTAGAGTCTAAAAGGTGATATACGCCTATTACAGCTCTTTAAATTCATCCTAATTATGACATTTCCTTCATTTCGAGCTACAATAGTCTCATCAAACCATTATCTATGGGTAGCGGTCATGATTCAAAAATACATCCAACAAAGTACCCACACGGTTGTTGAGACCTTAGAGATGGCGATGGCGACCTTAGCGGGCCTTCGCCAAAATGTGCTGACCACAGATTTCATTCTCCTGGCCCTGCTATCTCAGCCAGACAGCGAAGCGTACAAAATATTTGAAAAAATATTATCAGACCCTGACGAAGCCGCCAATCTGCTGATCGAAAAAATTCATCACCAATACCAAAGTGCTGTCCCGATCCCTGACAACCAGATGGTCATTGCTCAAGAAGTTGAGGATGTTTTTAGGATTGCCCACGGCGAAGCCAAAAAACGGAACGATGATTTCATCGGTACCGGAACCTTATTTTTAGCTTTTTTTGACACCGCATCGGGACACACAGCAACCCTCTTAAGAGAGGCTGGCCTCACCTACGAACAAGCGCAAACGGCCCTAACGGAGCTTCGCGGCGGACGAACCCTAACCGAACAAGATTCCGAAACCCAGCAAGATGCCCTAGAGCTTTACACCAAAGACTTAACCGAGATGGCCCACAACCAAGAACTGGACCCCGTGATCGGACGCGAGGTGGAAATTGCCCTCATCATCCAAACCTTATCGCGGCGCAAAAAGAACAATCCGGTGTTGATTGGCGAATCTGGCGTTGGCAAAACGGTCATCGTGGAAGGCCTAGCCCAGATGATTGCCAAAGCCGACGTGCCCGATACTTTGCTCAACAAACGCCTATTGTCATTGGACATGGGTGAAATTGTCGCCGGGGCCAGTATGCGTGGGGAATTCGAAGAACGTCTTAAATCCGTACGCGACGCGGTCATTCAAGCGCGCGGTCAGGTGATCTTATTTATCGACGAACTGCACACCGTCGTGGGAGCTGGAGCCGGGGCCGGGGGCATTGACGCGCCCAGCTTGTTAAAGGCCGCACTGGCCCAAGGAACGCTGCAAGTCATCGGTGCCGACACGTTGGATGAATACCGAAAATATGTTGAGGTCGACAAAGCCTTGGAGCGGCGCTTTCATCCTATTTTGGTCAAAGAGCCAAGCGTGGAAGAGACCGTGCTGATTTTACAAGGTATTGCCTCGCGCTATGAAAACCACCACAAAATTAAGTACACCCAGCAAGCCTTCAATGAAGCCGCACGCCTGTCGGAACGCTATATTCCGGACCGCAAACTTCCCGACAAGGC
>Ga0316203_1000589_pt1 | contig 40142 bp, 35 predicted proteins | sample 6monrhotite_MG_FD_204940 | JGI IMG/M metagenome (GOLD analysis project Ga0316203, IMG submission 204940) | Microbial mat bacterial communities from mineral coupon in-situ incubated in ocean water Damariscotta River, Maine, United States -... | ecosystem: Environmental > Aquatic > Marine >... | reverse complement strand
GCGTGCTGGTGACCACTCTGACCAAGCGCATGGCAGAAGACCTGACCGATTATTTGTCCGAGCATGGCATTAAAGTGCGCTATCTGCACTCTGACATTCAGACGGTGGAGCGGGTGGAGATTATTCGAGATTTGCGCCTTGGTATGTTTGATGTGCTGGTCGGTATCAACTTGCTGCGCGAGGGGCTGGATATTCCAGAAGTGTCGCTGGTCGCAATTTTGGATGCGGACAAAGAGGGGTTTTTGCGTTCTGAACGTTCGCTCATTCAGACCATAGGCCGCGCTGCGCGCCATCTGCATGGTACGGCTATTCTATACGCTGACCGTATCACCGAATCCATGCGCAAAGCGATGTATGAGACAGACCGTCGTCGTACTAAACAGATGGAACATAACGAAGCAAACGGAATCACGCCACAGTCGATTGTGAAGCGTATCCGGGATATCATCGACAGCGCATACAATGTTGATGATGAACGCAAAACCTTGCAAGCTGCGCAGACGCAGGCGAAGTATATGGCAATGAGCGAAAAAGAGATTTCCAAAGAGATTTCGCGCATTGAAAAAGAAATGCTGCAAGCCGCGAAAAATTTGGAATTTGAAAAGGCCGCACAATTGCGCGACCAGTTGAAGAGATTGCGTGAGAGCGTGTTTTTCTCGCCGCTGTAAAATAGTTTAGCAACGGATTTAACCTAAATGCCTTACCACGGAAGCACCAGCCCAGTCGCTGGTTATGTGGTTCAACTGCGGCATTAAGGTTTAATCAGCATTTTTCTTAGGCATATACTTCAAGTCGAAGTCTTCAATCGGAACAGGTCTGCCGAATAGATAGCCTTGGAATTCCTTACAGCCTTTACTTATAAGAATTTGAAGTTGTTTATCTGTTTCCACACCTTCGGCAATGATGCCGAGATTCAGACTTTCTGCCATGGCGATGATGGTACGCACAATCGCTTTGTCGCTGCTGTCGGACACAATATCTCGCACAAAAGATTGGTCGATTTTTAATTGGTCAAGCGGCAGTCGTTTGAGATATTGCAAGGACGAAAAGCCAGTGCCAAAGTCGTCCAGTGAAAAGTTCACGCCTATTTCATGCAAGGTGTTCATGGTGGAAATCGTATCCTCAAGGTCGTCTAATAACATGCTTTCGGTCAGTTCTAGTTTGAGTAATTTTGGATTAACGGCGTGGTTTTGCAAGGCAGACTGTACCTGAGCTATGAAATCAGGCTGGCGAAATTGCTTGGCACTCACATTAACTGAGAGCGTCAGTGCGCTGCTGTGTGAGTTATGTTGCCATTTGTTTAGTTGTGCGCAAGCCGTGTTCAGCACCCATTGCCCGATAGGCAGTATCAGCCCGCAGTCTTCTGCTAAAGGGATGAATTGCGCAGGGGGGACTAAGCCGCGCTCTGGATGAATCCATCTGATGAGTGCCTCTGCTCCCAATACGTGATGCGCACTGTCTACCTGAATTTGGTAATGTAATTCAAACTGTTGGTTTGCCAGTGCCTGAGTCAGCTCTTTTTCCAGAGTCATGCGAGAGTTGATGACTTCTTGCATCTGCGGATCGAAGAAACGCAGACTGTTGCGTCCGGCTTTTTTTGCTTGATACATGGCGATGTCTGCTTGTTTGAATAGCTCATCTATCGCATCATATTTGCCACTAAATAATGTCGCCCCGATGCTGGGGGTGCTGTGGCATTCATGTTCGGCAAGCTGGTAAGTATGGTTGAGTGTGGCAAGAATTTTTTCGCCTACTTCTTCTGTTTGCGCAGCGGCTTCGAGAGCAAGTCCACTCAGCCCTTCCAGGATCACTACAAATTCGTCACCACCAAAACGTGCCACCGTGTCTCCTTCACGCATGCAGGTTTTCAAGCGTTGCGCTACTTGCTGAAGTAGCAAGTCTCCGATGTCATGCCCTAATGTATCGTTAAGGATTTTGAAGTTGTCCAAGTCAATAAACAGGAGCGCACCTTCTTTTCCTGTACGAGCACAGGAGGAAAAAGCATGTTGCAGGCGATCCGTGAGTAGGCGTCGATTCGGTAATTGAGTAAGGGGGTCATTGAATGCCAGATACTTGATTTCTTCTTCAGCTTCTTTATTTTTGGTAATGTCGTGAAAAGTGGCAACGAAATTGGCGATGGAGCCATTTTGGTCTTTTACCGCCGTGATGGTGAGATGCTCTGGAAAAATTTCACCATTTTTGCGTCGATTCAATATTTCACCATTCCATGCACCTGTAGTGTTGATCTTTTTCCACATATCAGCGTAGAACTTAGCTTCATGAAGCCCGGAACTGAGTATTTGCGAACTCTTGCCAATTAATTCTTCCGTCGAGTATCCAGTAATCCTTGTGAAGGCGTTATTTCCTTGTAGTATCCTGTGATTAGAGTCAGTTACCAACATTCCTTCCTGAGACTCAAAAACGATGGCAGCAATGCGTAGTTGTTTCTCTATGCGCTTTTGTTCGGTAACATCGCGATAGGAATGCACTCTCCCGATAAGCTGCTCGCCGGAGCCAGCAGGCAGAGATGTTAATTCAAATACGCGGCTATCTTGTAGATGGAGTGTACTAAAGGCACTGTCCTCTGCATCCCGAGTATGGATAGGGGATACTGGCAGGGCTTCTTGGTTCAGTTTGATCTGCTTGCTGATATGCTCAATGATGCCAGCATCATCACGCTTGTCCAGTAGAGACTTGGGTAGTCCCCACATATTCGAAAAGCGACGATTCATGTTCAAAATCACGCCTTCGTTATCAATCAGAAGAATGCCGTCTGCGGTGGCTTCTAAAGTTGCTCTCAAGCGCGAGTCCATTTCTTCTAGCTTCGCCTCAAAGCGCTTGCGTTGTCCGACTGGGTTTGCTCTTACAACGAATAGATTATCTGTATCACCAACCAGACGTGCAGTTTTGCTGACCTCCAAAATTGATCCGTCGGCGCAACGATAAGCACCCTCAGTTTCACTACAGCCATTTAGGCTGCTTACCTCATCCCAGAAAAATATATCCGAGAGCGCGCATTCGATTTCGCTGATAGGAGAGCCTATCAGTGACTCGGCGGTATAGCCTAGAGTTACTTGGGTGGTATGGTTGATATCAAGAATTCTCAGTGTCTTCGCATCGACAAGAATGAGAATTTCTCCCGAGGCTTCTAACAGTAGTCTAGATGTATCCACTTATGCTTTGTCCTCTATATTGTTACTATCAAAAAAATATGTTACGCGTCTGCGCGGACAGAGATAGATGAGGGCTTTGTGTGGTAAAGAGCCTGTTGCTATGGTTTTGCTAATACTGATTGACGGTTCATTTTCTATATTAAGTACTATAGCTTGGTCTTTGGATACTTTTGGGTCGTATATTAATACGCACGGTCGTAGCGATTTTTTTGGATTGACTGAAATGACAACGCCTATGGATTCGTCGGATAGCTGCACTATTGTTCCTGGAGGATAAACTCCTAGGCTGCGGATCATGTGCGCCAAAGCCCGCGATTCAAATTTCCCTCTGCGTTGTGCAAACATTAGCGATAATGCATGGTGAGGTGACATTGCTTTTGAAATATCAATCGGATTGCAAAGATGGTCATAGTAATTAACCAGCGAAACTATGCGTGCGGCGGGTGTCATTGCCGCTTCTTTAAGTGCATTAGGGTATCCGCTGCCATCCGCAAATTCGTGGTGCTGCTCTATAATTGACAATGCATCAGTAGAAAGTCCCGCAAGGCATCCTATCTCGACACCATATTCGACGTGCATAGCTCGCAAGTTGCGTTCGGGGCTAGTGTATTCGTTAGCATCTTTTTTTGAGATTCGATCTGGTATTTTCGTTAAGCCTATATCATGGACAATTGCTCCGATGCCCAGTTCATGTGCCATCTCACAGGACAGACCTAGCTCCTTGGCTAGCATCAAGGCAAGAATTGTTACATTCAGTGCGTGATAGTAAACATCTTCGCCTCCTGCGCGTTCGCCCATAACGTGTAAGGTGACTTCTGTACTTTCCAGAAAAGCCGTGACCATCTCACTTACTAGGGCTTCCATTTCTTCCCGCGCTTCTTTTGGCTTGGAAAGCAGATCGCGGTTGAGGTTTTTCATTAGGCGACTTGCTTTGGAGAACGCCTTTTCGACCTCCTGCATTTTTTGCGCTCTCTGAGGTAAAAAAATTTCTCGTTGTTGTTCTTCTAGAAGGGCCGGATCATTGCTGCTAATTGCTTCTTCAGCTTGTTGTGAAGTTGCTTCAATGGGCTTTGATTCAGCTAACTCACTGAATAATATGTCACTACGTTCTGGGTTGTAGCGATAGCGAGGAAGGTGAAGAGCAAGCACTTCGCGTAACTGCGTCTCAGTGCTTATTTTGAAAGAGCTACGTGCAAAGTCGTGTTTAAACCAAGCCAGTTCGAGTTCTACAAACACCCCGATACATAGTTGTTCGGGTAATAGATAGACAGGAAATGATGATTGCTCGTTACTCATAAAAAATCAATATTATGCTGTTGAGACCTAAGTTTGCCACACTATTACTGAGGCGTGGTGATAACGCTCAATGAGCGCGATTTTTTTAGCGAATTTGTGGTGTGCCCAACTATATTATCCTCAATCTAAAGTAGTGCAAGCAGTGAATATCTGGTGTCTAATTTATTGAGTTAACTTGGACATGAGCTTTTCCAAATTCGTAAGTATTTACCTGCTTAATAAACGGCACGAATTAGATTAAAATCGCCGTTTCCTATAAAGCCTTGCCAATATGTCCAATAACATAACTGTCCTTTTTGTTTGTATGGGTAATATCTGCCGTTCACCTACGGCCGAGGTGGTGTTCCGTCACTATGTGGAGGAAGCGGGACTGCTTGATCATATTCATATCGATTCAGCAGGTACGCACGATTACCATATTGGCGATGCGCCAGATTCACGTACTCAGCGTGTCGCTCAGCAGCATGGTTATGATATGGGTAGTTTGCGCGGACGTCAGGTAGGCGCAGGGGACTTTACGCGCTTTGAATATGTGTTGGCGATGGATGAGGCCAACCTTGCTATTTTGCAACGCTTGCGACCACGAGATGCACAAAGCCATTTGGGCTTGTTTTTGGAATTTGCCGGGCGCCATGCTGAACGTGAAGTACCAGATCCTTACTATGGTGGTGCAGGTGGTTTTGAACGCGTGCTGGATATGGTTGAAGATGCGGCGGAGAACTTGTTACGACATGTTCGGCAGACGCATAAACTTTAAAATCGCAGTTCAAGTCACAGAGAACACAGAGAATGATGAGGTTCATCCATCTTTTGTCTACTCGCTCAAAAGGTGAGGCAGGCTAGAGTAGTAACGGTTTGTTTTTGCGAGATGGGCGGTGACACCGCCCATCCCTGCTTACCCCACTTCCTGTGTTCTCTGTGGCTAATTGCTTTTTCTAGGATAATAGCTAATTGCTAAAAGTAGAAAATAAAAAGGCCGCACGATTTTCATCGTGCGGCCTTTTTATTATGCTGCGTATTACTTAGGTTGTTGCGTTTCGATCATGACCAAGGGCTCGTTACTCTCAGCCGTGTATATCTCACGCGGCCGAGTGCGACGACGGGAGGCCGGAGCACTCTTTTCTTTCGGAACGATGGCCTTTACAGCTTTACTTGGATCTGTTTCGATCATCACCAATCCAGCTTCATTTGCCGCTGGGGCAACGCTTGCTGGTGCTGGTGCGCTAGCAACTGTGGGCGCTTCAACAGCAGGAGTAGCTACAACTGGCGTTTCAACTACAGCAGCTACAGCGGGAGCAACTTCAATCGCAGGAGTAACTACAGCGGCAGGAGCCGCAACGGGAGCAACTTCGCTCACAGCAGCGACTTCAGCCACTGGTGCCGCTTTAGCTACGGCTGGCTTTGCTTCGCTTGGCACTGACTTTGTAACAACTTCCGGTGTGGCAACTGGCGCTGGCGCGTTTTGTACTTGAGCCGAACTAGCATCAGCCGTTTCAGTATTTACATTGTTTTCAATGCTATTTGGCTGCCCAGATTGTTGATCACGCTTCTCACGTTCACGACGACCACCACGACGACCGCGCTTGCGTCCTTGGTTGGCACCTTCTTCGCCGTTTTGTTCAGTTGCGGCTACGGGTTTAGGTGTTTCCAATACTGGCTTTTCAATATTGGCAGGACGTGGCTGGCGTGGTTGACGCGGTTGACGTGGTTGACGTGGTTGACGTGGCTCATTGCTCTCTTCTTGCTGCGATCCTTTAGCTTGCTGAGCATTTGCATCTTCGCGGTCACGACGTGGTTTATTACGTTGACGATTGCCACCTTCTGGACGCTCACCACGGTTAGCATCGCGGTCACGACGCGGATTGCGCTGACGTGGTTTTACCGGAGCAACTGGCTTGCTTGGCTCGCCCGGGCCTAACAACCAACCAAACAACTTGCCGAACAAGGAAGGAGAATCCGCAGATTTTTTCTCAGCATGCTTGGGCGCAGGTTGAGACGGCGTAATACCTTTTACTGCCGCTTGTGGGCGTTGCGCTTTGACTTCTTGAGCTGAAGCCGCTGTCACCGCTTTGGTTTCTTCTGGCTTTTCAACCAAATTGTAGCTGGCTGTATGATGCTCGTTGATGTCATCTTGACGTAAGCGGCTTATGCTGTAATTCGGAGTTTCCATGTGCGGATTTGGAATCAAGGTGATGCCGACTTTCAGTCGTGATTCAATGCGGTGGATATCGGCACGTTTTTCATTGAGCAAGAAGGTGGCGACATCTACGGGCACTTGCGCATGGATGGCGGCACTGCTGTCTTTCATGGCTTCTTCCTGAATGATTCTCAGGATGTTTAGTGCGGAAGACTCGATGCCACGGATATGGCCGATGCCATTGCAGCGCGGGCAGGGTGCGTAGCTAGACTCTTCCAGACTCGGTGCTAGACGTTGACGCGATAGCTCCAATAATCCGAAACGTGAGATCTTTGCCGTTTGCACGCGAGCACGGTCGTAACGTAAGGCATCACGCAGGCGGTTTTCAACTTCGCGCTGGTTTTTGCTCGATTCCATATCAATGAAGTCGATAACAATAAGGCCACCCAAGTCACGCAAGCGTACTTGGCGCGCGATTTCGTCAGCAGCTTCCAGATTGGTGTTGCAAGCCGTAGTTTCGATGTCAGAACCACGCGTTGAACGCGCAGAGTTGATGTCGATAGCGGTGAGCGCTTCGGTGTGATCAATGACGATTGCACCACCAGACGGCAGGTTGACCTGACGTCCATGGGCTGATTCGATCTGGTGTTCAATTTGGAAACGTGAGAACAGCGGTACATCGTCCTGATAACGTTTGATGCGATCTACGTTGTCAGGCATTACCGTGCCCATAAAGGCGCGTGCTTGTTCGTAGATGTCATCAGTGTCGATCAGTATCTCGCCGATTTCTGGGTTGAAATAGTCGCGGATGGCACGTACTACTAGGCTGCTTTCCAGATAAATCAGGGAAGGAGCTTTCTCAACCTGAGCTGCACCTTCGATAGCATCCCAAAGTTGCTTGAGATAGTTTAAGTCCCACTGCAATTCTTCTAGGTTACGTCCGATACCTGCGGTACGAGCAATGATGCTCATACCTTGGGGTACTTCGAGTTGCGCTAATATATCGCGCAGTTCGTTGCGGTCTTCGCCTTCAATGCGGCGAGATACGCCTCCGCCATTGGGGTTGTTCGGCATTAGTACAATGTAGCGTCCCGCTAGGCTGATATAGGTGGTGAGCGCCGCGCCTTTGTTGCCGCGCTCGTCTTTTTCCACTTGTACCAATAATTCTTGACCTTCCTTCAACGCTTCTTTGATGGAAGGACGATTGCCTGTATTAGCTTGATAAAACTGTGGGCAAACTTCTTTGAAGGGTAAGAAACCGTGGCGATTACCACCATATTCGACGAAGCATGCTTCTAGGCTTGGCTCGATACGGGTGATAACGGCTTTGTAGATATTGCTCTTACGTTGCTCTTTACCGGCGGTTTCAATGTCGAGGTCGATGAGTTTCTGACCGTCAACAATGGCGACGCGGAGTTCTTCCGGCTGCGTCGCATTGAATAGCATGCGTTTCATATTTTTTTCTCTCCCGCGCTCAGACACGGGCAGGACAAAGCAACAGGCGGTTAACCGCGTGCGAGATTTTGGGTCGTGCAATCAGTGTTGATATAAAGGTTCCAACGAATGTGCAAGGTGTTGTTCTCGATGTGCTTGTCTATAAAGTGCCGCCGATTTTATTATAGGGGCGGCACACTAAAATCCAAAGGTGCCCAAAATCCTGGGTGCCTAGAGCGCGTAAATCATTTACCATCACTACTTATCCCGGTGAGTGACATTAACCGGATTGCGGTTGGAATGGTGCGGCGGCACTCTGCCTATTCTTCGCTGACGGGGAAATTTACGATCATCCCGTTTTCCATTACCTAACACGCGCGCCGCGAAGTATATTCAAAATGAATGGTTTAAGCAAAGAATCTGTAACATGGGTTGAAATTGACGAAGGAAGTTGTGATCAACGTATCGACAACTTTCTGTGTAAACACCTTAAAGGTGTACCTAAAAGTCATATCTATCGCATTCTGCGTAGTGGAGAGATTCGCGTTAATAAAAAGCGCGTGAATCAAACTTGTCGCCTGAAATTAGGCGATCAGGTGAGGATCCCTCCGGTGAGGGTGGCGGAAAAGGCCGTAGCGCCATATGTTCCCGCTAACGAATTTCCTATTCTGTATGAGGATGATGCCTTGCTCGTTATCAATAAGCCGGCAGGAACCGCTGTGCATGGTGGTAGCGGGGTGAGTTTCGGCGTCATCGAACAGATGCGTAGTGCGCGTCCTCAAGCTAAGTTTTTGGAGTTGGTGCATAGGCTGGATAGAGAAACTTCTGGCGTATTGCTGTTGGCCAAGAAACGTTCTGCACTGGTTGCCATGCACGAGATCATGCGTGAGGGTAATAGCGATAAGCGATACTTTGCTTTGGTGTTGGGGCAATGGAAGAACGTTAAGCAACATGTGAAATTTCCATTGCATAAATTTGATACGCCGCGAGGCGAGAAGCGGGTCATGGTGCGCGAAGGAGGGCAGGCTTCGTATACGATTTTCAGCTTGCAGAAGAGTTGGCCGGATTTCACCTTGCTTGAGGCGCATCTTAAGACCGGGCGTACCCACCAAATTCGTGTGCATCTGTCTCATTTGGGCTTTCCAATTGCAGGGGATGATAAATATGGTGATTTTTCACGCAACAGGGAATTAATGAAGCAAGGGTTGAAGCGCATGTTTTTACATGCCCATTCCATTTCTTTTAAGCATCCTCTCACCGGAGATCCGCTGAGCATAAATGCACCCTTGGCACCTGAGTTGCAGAAATTTATCGACAAGCTTGAAAAGAAAACATGAGTGGGGCAGTGCCGGAACCCGTTCCTGTTTATTCAGAACGCTCTTTGCTGTTGACGCTCTCGGCGGTTCAGTTCAGTCATATTTTGGATTTTATGATTATGATGCCGCTGGGGCCGTTGCTGATGCGCGAACTGGGTATTTCTACCCACGAATTTGGCTTGCTGGTTGCGTCCTATAGTTTTAGTGCCGCACTGTCTGGACTATTGGGCGCAACTTTTGTGGACAGGTTTGAACGCAAGCGTTTGCTGCTCACTATGTTTGCCCTGTTCGGTTTGGCGACACTAGCCTGTGGTTTTGCTCCCGGCTATACAACACTGATAGTGGCGCGCGGCTTGGCAGGCGCATTCGGCGGGGTCTTGGGTGCGCTGGTTCAGACTATTGTTGGTGATGTCATTCCCTTCGAACGACGTGCCACTGCGAGTGGCATTGTTTCGGCGGCGTTTTCTTTTTCAACGGTTGCTGGCGTGCCCTTGTCGCTGTGGATGGCTAGTTATTTTCAATGGCGTGCACCATTTTTCTTCATAGTGGGGCTTGTGGTGATCTTCATGTTGATTGCTTGGCGTGTTCTGCCCGAGCTACACCAGCATTTAAAAAAGGATAAGTCGTCTCACCCTTTTGCGGCTTTGTTTGCCACCATGCGGGATGCTAACCATTGGCGCGCCATGACGCTTTCCGCACTGATTATTTTTTCAGGTTTTACTGTAATTCCTTACATCACACTGTATGCAGTGAATAATCTGGACATTAGTCAAAATGATATTGCATATATCTATCTTGTAGGTGGTGCGGCAACCTTGGTGACGGCACGACTTATCGGTCGCTGGGCTGATGTATATGGCAAAGTGAAGGTATATCGCCGTGTCGCTTTTGCCGCCATGATTCCTTTGCTTGCGGTGACACAGATACAAAGTACTTCTTTAGGCCTGTGGTTGGTTTTCACTACTTTGTTTTTTGTGCTGATTTCGGGACGTTTTATTCCCGCGATGGCGATTATTACATCCGCCGCTCAGCCTAGCTTGCGTGGCACATTCATGTCCCTTAACTCCACTATGCAGTCGCTGGCAATGGGATTGGCTGCAACCTTAAGTGGGTTTATAATTACTCAGCAGGGTAACGGGGAAATTGAAGGTTATGAAAATGTGGGATATGTCGCGATTGCTGCCAATTTGTTAGCAATATGGTATGTTTCTCGCATTGAGATGCACGATGCGAATCCGAATCTCCCAGATGTAGCACCGAAGTAATTCAGCTAATCTTTTCGCAGAGCTTGCCGATAGTATGGTTATAGCCTGAGTGTAAGGAGGTGACATGCGTTACGTTAATAGTATTTCTCCAGCGCCGACGAGTCCAAATACTCGCCAAGTGATGGGTTTGTCAGCGGCTCATGGCTTGACTTCAGTGCATCCGCATACAAAGCCCCCTGCTGACGAGGGTCATCACGAAAATGAGCATCGGATAGGCTCGCAAGTTCCATCCGATGTGCCTGTTGAAGATAGGCGTAAAGCTTGTCGCCGTGTAAACCATCAAGCTGTTTTGATCGAGTTGCGTTCGGGGGTTGATCGCCGCCACCATAATCTGCGTGAAGGCGACGTTGCTGATCATATCGACATTGAAGCTTAGAGAGTTGTTAGCGTTTTATTCTAGCTAAAAACACAGTTACTTCTTCTCTATCGTGATATAGCTGTTTTACTTCCAAGCGGTAACGAATACCTTTCGCATTGAGCGCAGTGCGAATGCTGTCGAGTGCCGTATTTAATGCGCTGACGCGTTTTTTCATCGGCAGCTTAAGGTTGAAAATTGCATGTTGGTTGAGCCCCGCAATAAACCATTCGGACATGAGCGTAGCGATGCGTTGCGGTTGTTCAACCATATCACATACCAGCCAATCTACAGGTCGTTTCGGGCGAAAGCGAAAGCCATCCTCACGTAGATGTTTGATGGATGGGTGTTTGGCGGCAGCTCCTTTGAGAGGGCCATTGTCTACGGCGACGATCTTGAGTCCGCGCTGCGCCAGCTGCCAAGTCCAACCGCCGGGTGCCGCACCCAAATCAACTGCACTCATGCCTGGCTTCAAATATTTCTCTTGTTGCGATTTATCCAGAAATACTTCAAATGCTTCGGCAAGCTTTAGATAGGAACGACTCGGTGCGTCGTGTGCCATGCTGACACGCTGGATGCCATTGAGTGATGCGCTGCAATTGTGCGGCTCGCTTGTGCCAATCAATGCACGGTCTTTGTCAGGAAAGAATATATGCAGACGCGGCAACGCTGGGTCATCGACTAGGCGGGAAGTTTCGCGTAGCTTGGCTTCTAGCAAGGGCTGGAAGCGCCGCGTGAAGCCTGACAGCATCTTGCCTTCATTACTGTCTGGGACTTCCAAATATAGCGAGCTGAATTTTTGTTCGGAATCCGCTAGTGCACTAAGTAATGGGCTGAGCCGGTCGCGTTCGGGCAACTCCTTGACTTGCGTATGTAAGGAAATCAATTGGCGCGCGAAGGCGAGTTGCTTATAAGCTAGTTTTGGCTTGCCTTCCAGTACGAGATAGCCGGAATTTGCACGAACTTCAATAGGCTTGGCTTGGGTTTCTTCTACGCAGTCGCGCTCGAAGCCGGGACGGCAGTAGATCAACCATTGTTGCGGGTGTGAGGTTTGCATGAGGGGTAGAGCTGCGTGGAAATGTTAGTAGTTTAACCTAGAAAAAACAGTTATCCGCAGATTACACAGATTTTCGCCGATGAAACAACAACTAATGCAGAGCTGTTTAATCCCCTGTTGGGTGTAATTTCACACAACTATAACTAATTGAAAATCTGCGTTAATCTGCGAAATCTGTGGATTGCACTGAGGTTTTTAGGTTTAACCTAGAGAAAGCTGTTGGCCGCGGATAAGACAGATTTATGCAGATTAAACAATAACTAATACTATATTACTGAATCACTAAGAGGGGGTAAATGTGCAAGTTGGCAAGTGCGTGCAAATCTGCGAATTCTGCGGGTAGAGCTATTGTGTTTAGGAGGGTGCGGACAGACTGCTATAAAGGGAGTCCGTCCGCTGTCATGTGGGTAGAAATGTTTTTGTTTGGCTTATGCAGTGCCGAACTTGGTTTCTACCATCACGCCAATTGATTTTAGGAAAGGTGTTGGCAAGGTTCCCCCCGCGCATACGATTACACCGTTATTTTGGATGTTACTTTCTTGATCCCCGTGCTTAATGATGACAGATGAGGGTGAAATTGATTTCACGGCTGCCGTGTAGTAAATCTTGATTCTTCCTGAGTCTGACAATTCTTGAAGGCGATCACGGTTTTTCGCTTTTGCTCCACTGAACGAAGCGCCAAACGTATCTTTGCGAGCGACCAATGAAACTGTCGTTCCGGGTTCATCTGCGATGGTTGTCGCGGCTTCTAATGCACTATCACCGCCGCCGACTACAAGTACATGCATGTTTTTGTACTGTTCTGGATCGACTAGGCGATATACAACTTTAGGAAGCTCTTCTCCTGGTACGCCTAGTTTGCGCGGGGTTCCACGGCGACCAATGGAAAGCAGTACCGCACGTGTTTCATAGCTGCCTTTGGATGTTTTAACAATAAAACCTTTGTCGGTAGGCGTTATAGTTTCCATGCGCTCGTTTAAATTGAGTTTGATGCCGGTTTTTTTAATAACCCCATGCCAGAATTCAAGCAGTTTTTCCTTGCTGACTTCCTTGAAATGCATCTCACCAACAATAGGTAGTTTTACTGGGGCAGTCATGGCGATCTTGTTACGCGGATATTGGAAAATTGCACCGCCAAGTGACTCTTCTTGCTCAATTAGGATGTAATTTAATTTCTTCTCGATTGCGGTGAGTGCGCCGCCTAGGCCAGCTGGGCCGCCGCCGACGATGACCACATCAAGCGGATTGCCGCTGCCTTTAAGTTTACTGATGGACTCCATGGCTTGCGAGCCTTGCGTGACTGCTTTGCGGATCAATCCCATGCCGCCCAATTCGCCAGCGATAAAGATGCCAGGGACGTTGGTTTCAAAACTGGGTGAAATTTGAGGAATATCCATGCCGCGTTTTTCAGTGCCGAAAACCAGAGTAATCGCATCATGCGGGCAGGCCGCAGCACATGCACCATGGCCAATACAGTGGGTCGGGTTGATGAGCACCGCCTTGCCTTTGATCATGCCAATAGCGGACTCAGGGCAAGCAGTGATGCAACTCCCTGATCCTAGACATTTTTTAGGGTCAATGTAAGGGTGAAGAGAGGACGGTTCAGTTAAACCAGCTTGGACAGCCTCATGAAACACCTCGGTAGCAATTGCTTCCTTTTTCTTTTTCCCTCGTAGATAAAAAAATATTATTATAATCAATGGGACGATGTAAATTTCTAGGCCGCGAGTTTCCATAGGAGTAAATTATTTGTTAAGTTAAATTATTTAAGGAGTATCTATAAATTTAGTAAGTGATGGATGTAGGGCATACAATTTGCCTGATTTGCCCCTGATGATGTGGGGAGCAGGTTACAATACTAATGCATATTCTATGCTGGCTTGACTGCTCAGGCAATTCAAAGATGTTGTAATTTGTAAGAGTGTGATTTTGTTGTTGCTGATTTTGATATTGGCGGTTAAACTCCGGCCTGTGGGAAAAAAGTACACAGCGTTTGATGGAAAAGTTTTTGAGAGGGTTTTATGAGTTCGCAAGCGCAAACAGATGTTGCACAGGGTGCACGCAAGCCAAAATCTAAAGATCGTATGTGGGGTGTGTTTATTCTAATTGTCGCGCTGGTGACAATTTCTGGATATTTCTTGCTTTCCCCGCAAAAGCTTTTTAAGCCGGGGGATGATTTCGGTTATTACATTGGTTTAGCTGGCGGATTGATGATGCTGGCATTGTTGCTTTATCCCATAAGAAAGCGCGTAAAGTTTCTAGGTAGCTTGGGTCTGTTGCCGACTTGGTTTAGATGGCACATGGTTTTGGGCATCCTTGGGCCTTTGACTATTATTTTTCACTCAACTTATCATGTGTATATTCCATTCTTTCATCCAACGGGGTCATTGAATGCAGCAATTGCGATGATCTGCATGCTGTTGGTGTCTGGAAGCGGCACCTTTGGTCGATTTTTTTACACCAAGATTCACCACGGACTGTATGGTCGGCAAGCTACGGTTAATGAGATTAAAGAAGAGCTTGATCAGGCTGGTGATGTGAAATCTACTTTCAATTTCGCGCCTGAGATAGAGAAGAAGCTAGATTGGTTTCGTGTTCAGTCAGAAGAAAATGCGCAGGCTGGAAAGCTTGGTTTGTTTAGGTTTCTGGCCGTTGGGGTGAAAACTGCATTGCTGACAAGATCGCTGGTTAAAGAATTGCGTAATGTCATGTACTCACAGGCACGGGAGAAAAATTTCTCAGCTGCCCAGATAAATAGTATGGAAGTCATGTTTCTTGAGAATAAGCGTTTGATAAAGTCTTATTTAAGTGCTGTGCGAGATGCGTCTCAGTTTCATACCTATGAACATCTGTTTTCTTATTGGCATATATTCCATATTCCTTTGGTATATATGATGGTGTTTAGTGCGTTTTATCATGTGTATTCAGTGCATGCTTATTGATTTTTTGGAATAAATATGTCGATTATTTTTCGTATTTTGCTGGTTTTGTTTGTTTCGCTTTCCGCAGTTGATTTGGTATCGGCAAGCGTGCTGTCGCCTGGAGATGTTATTAAAAGCCATGCGAAAGATGAAGAGAATTGCGACAAATGCCATAAAAAGTTCAATAAGGGAGCTCAGCCTGGTCTGTGCATGGCTTGTCATAAAGATATAGGCAAGGATGTAAAGCAAAAAAAGGGTTTTCATGGTCGTATCAAGGATGACAAGCAATGCAAGGAATGTCATGCCGAACATAAGGGACGTGATGTCAAGGTGGTGATATTTGATACCACCAAATTTGATCATGTGCAGACTGATTTTCAATTAAAAGGTGGTCACCTCAAAAAGAAGGTGAAGTGTAAGAATTGTCACGTTGCGGGTAAGAAATTCAGTGAAGCGCCGTCAAAGTGTAATGACTGTCATAAAAAAGATGACAAACATAAAGGCGGCTTAGGCACTGATTGCGCGAAGTGCCACGTTGTAAAAGACTGGAAAAAGACCAACTTTGATCACAGTAAAACCAAGTTTAAGTTGTTGGGAAAGCATATTGATGTGAAGTGCGATAAGTGCCACATTAATGGTAAGTATAAAAAGACACCTAAGGCCTGTGTTGCTTGTCATAAGAAAGATGATGTTAAGGCGCATAAGGGCAAGTTAGGGAAAGATTGTGCAAGTTGTCATAATGAGAAAGATTGGAAGAAGACCAGGTTCAATCACGACAAGACTAAATTCCCTTTGCTGGGTAAGCACAACAAAGTGAAGTGCGATAAGTGTCATATCGGCAAGAAATACAAAAATACGCCTAAATTGTGTAGTTCATGTCACAAAAAAGATGACAAGAAGGCTCACAAAGGAAAGTTCGGTAAGAAGTGTGAGACTTGCCACACAGAAAAAAACTGGAAGAAGATACTCTTTAACCATAACAAGACAAAATTCAAGTTGCTTGGCAAACACCGTCCGCCAGTGAAGTGCGTAGCCTGTCATAAGGGTGATTTGTATAAAGACAAGCTTAAAGTGACTTGTGTGTCGTGTCACCAAAAAGACGATAAAAAGGCCCATAAGCAAAAATTTGGTAAGAAGTGTGAGACCTGTCATACCGAAAGAGATTGGAAAAAGATTCTCTTTAATCATGACAAGACAAAATTCAAGTTGCTTGGTAAACACCGTCCGCCAGTGAAGTGCGTGGCCTGCCATAAAGGTGATTTGTACAAGGATAAGTTGAAAACTACTTGTGTCTCCTGTCATAAAAAAGATGACAAGCACAAAGGTCAAGAAGGCAAGAAGTGTGAGAGTTGCCATGGCGTAAAGGATTGGAAAAAGACTACTTTCAATCACAACTCTATGTCCAAGTTCCCATTGTTAGGGAGTCATGGGGTGGTGAAGTGTAAGAAGTGCCACTCTGGGGCGACGTTCAAGGATGCCAAGTCAGATTGTTGGTCATGCCATAAAAAGGATGATGAAAAAGTGCATAAGCGTCGCTTAGGTACGGAGTGTCAGGAATGTCACAACGTACGTAGTTGGAGCTTGTGGGATTTTGATCACAACAAGACTAAATTCAAGCTGGATGGGCCGCACAAGAAAGTTATAAATTGCTATAGCTGCCATGAGCGCCCAATGGGCAAGAAAGTTAAAGCATCGACTGCCTGTGTTTCATGTCATGACAGGGATGATATTCACTACGGTGACTTTGGGCCGCAATGTGGTCGCTGTCATGCGGGAAACAAATGGCGAGATGTGCGAATAGGGGTAGATCAGTAGCAAGGATTTGCCATTTATCGGAAATATTAAGCAGTTCGTCAGTTCTGAGGCTCCGCTTGGAGTTTTGGAATGAGTAGATGTATGGCTATGTTGTAAGTTGTGTTGATTTGCTAGCATGACCTCATTTAGTAATGAATGGGGTTGCTCCTTGGATATTTATCTGGGCGAGTGTTGTGGGAACTTATTGTGAGGAGAATGAAAATGAAACAGACCACATTGGACAAAATATATTTAATGCCTAAGTTATTCGTGTCGGTATTAATGGCGTTGTCTCTATCTGTGTTCTCAATGCTCGCAGTAGCGGCACAGCAGGACGTAGATCAAACCACTCGTGATTTTAATCATGCTCGTACAGGGTTCCCTCTAACTGGCTTACATACAGCAACTGAATGTGGAACTTGCCACGTGGGTGGTGTGTTTAAAGGCACGCCGCGTAATTGCTCTGGCTGTCACTCACAAGGCATGCGCGTTGTTGCAACGCCGAAGTCTGCAAGACACCTCGTGACTACCGAGCCTTGCGAAGTGTGTCATAGTAATACAGTTACTTTCTACGGAGCTAAGTACAACCACGGCAAAGCGGTGTCAGGACAGTGTACAACTTGCCATAATGCAGTGGTGGCAACAGGAAAACCTTCAAACCATAGCACTGGTTTGAAAGCGACAAAATCGTGCGATAACTGCCATAGGACTTTTGCTTGGCTGCCATCTACGTTTAATCACACTGGTGTTGCACCTGGAACGTGTAAGACTTGTCATAACGGTAGCTCAGCAACTGGAAAGCCAGCGGCGACTCATGCTAGTGGCATAAGAGCAACAGATTCTTGTGACTCTTGTCATAGAACTTCTGGATGGTTTCCTGCTTATTACAATCATGCTTCTGTTGTCCCAGGGACATGTGCAACTTGTCACAATGGCAATCCCTTGACTGGTAAGAGTGCAAGCCATACCACAACGGCGAAAGCCACTTATGCTTGTGATAGTTGCCACACTACAATTGCTTGGCTTCCCGCAGCGTATAAACATAATGGGGCAACAACTGGTTGCTCAACTTGTCACAATGGGACATTTGCGGTTGGTAAGAACGCGGGCCACATTGCAACAACATTGAGTTGTGAAAGTTGCCATAGCTCAACTTCGACCTGGTTGGGTGCGCTTGGTGCAGCACCGAGTAATCATAGTGCGCTAAATACGGCATCTGGGTGCTCAACCTGCCATGTCGGGGCCGCAACAACTCATATTACTGGCGCTGCATTGCACAGCTTTATTACAAGCACTTGCTACACATGCCATGGTTCTAACAGATCAGTTATATTTAATTCTGTTCGTGGTACAGCGAGCTGGCCTAGTTTCCATGAGTCGAGTAAGAACCCTGCGGCAGCTGATTGTTCCGCAAGTGGTTGTCACGCGCCAGCAGGCAATAAAGGCTCGGCCTATACTACTTGGCACTGATATTGAACTTGAAGGCCGTGCTCACTGCCTTCAAGTAAATAATAAAATTATATATCTGGCCCACATGATGGGTATTCAGAAACTGTGGGAGAGGAGTGGTGATGAGAAACAAGCCGTTAATTAATAATATTCATTGGGCATGTGGGGCGTTGTTATCTGCATTGTCTGTGGCTTCTATTGCCGCTCCTTTAGACGAAGTCCGCTTGCGTCAGCGAGGAGATGTGGTTCTAGCTACGATCAAACTGACTACGCCTGTGCATTTCTTACGTTATGTGCTGGGAGCGAAGTCACGTATCGGTGAAATTTACTATGATCGAATTCCAAGTTCGAATTCAAAGGAAGCTTGGACTGATCAAGAGGTGCGCAAGGTGGCAGCAACACGCTTGACACCAGCTTTCACCGTAACGACGCGAGATCAAGCCATTCAGCCTAAGCTTTTAGTGGAATTTGCGAGTGCAATTAATTTTTCTATCAGCCCAGGTGCGGACAACCGTAGCTTTGTGATTACCATGAAGCCATTAGCTTCAACGGCTCCGCGAATCAGCAATAAATCATTGCCATTGCTTCCTACGGTGCTCCCACCTATTATCGATCGCACGGGGGGCACGACTGTCGAAAACAATAATCTTGCATATAAACATATGCTAGCAGGACGCGATGCGCTGTCAGCTAAAGACTATCCGGGAGCAACAAATGCTTTCAACAAACTATTGCTTCTGCCTCCCAATCAGTATTCTCAAGATGCCCAAGAATGGGTAGGGGTGGCGCGTGAGCGTGATGCCCAAATCGCCAAGGCGAAGGCAGAATATAAATTATATTTAAAACTTTATACTAACGAGCCTGCTGTGAGTAGAGTAAAGCAGCGTTTAGCTGGATTGGCTGCGCCAGTTGCAAGCACTAGGATGGGTAAGGCAAACAGAAGAATTAAACCGCGTAGCTTTGTTCAGGGTGGTGTTTCTTCGCGTTATTATTTTGGTCAAAGTAGTCTTGATACTACCTACCAGTGGAACAATACATCTCAGACCACGAATTATGCGTTTAAGGATCAGTCATCTCTTATTAGCAATGTGGATGCGATTGCTCGTTATGTAAATGATGAGTACGATAATCGTATTGTGCTTAGAGATATTAATACGAAAAATTTCTTGCCTAAACAAGTTGATAGAAACCGAATCTATTCTGCCTATATTGAAATGAAAAATCGTAAAGCAGATTATTCGGCTCGTCTTGGGCGGCAAACCACTGATGGTGGTGGCGTGATGGGCAGATTTGATGGACTCTCTGCAAGCTATGGTTCTGCGCAGCAACTTCGTGTGAATGCGGTGGCAGGGCAGTTAGTGGACTTTACGAATTATACTCAGCCGGTTTTCTATGGCATGAGTGTGGATATGGGGCCAGTCTCGGTATATCTGGTGAATCAAACGCTTGACGGTATTCTTGATCGTCGCGCGTTGGGTAGTGAGTTCAGATATTTTGAGGGAAAACAGACCGCATATGCAGCAGTGGACTACGACATCTACTTCAATGTACTGAATTCAGCTACTTTCAATGGTTCCATGGGCGTGGAATCGACAGGAACTACGTATAACTTTGTTGCTGATTTTCGTAAGAGTCCGTCAATCGGCACACGCAATGCATTGAATGGCGCTTCGACTACATCAATTGCAGCTTTGCAAGCCGCGATGACTGAGGCTGACCTTAAACAATTGGCACTTGATCGTACTGGCAGTTCATCATTTTCGCAGTTTGGCGCAACTCAAAAGTTGAATTCGACTTGGCAGTTGGGTGGTGACATCAAGCTATCTCAAACATCGGGTTTGCCAGCAAGTGGTACAACCGCACTGCAAGGAATCATGGTCGCGACACCTGATACAGGGTTAGAAAAGACGATTACGGCACAATTGATTGGTAGCAATCTATATTCTGATGCGGATATTACTTCGATGGGAGCAAGTTACATTACTAGTTCCTATGTGCAGAACGGACAGTCGATATTTGTTTATAACCGCACATCTTTGAATCGCGAGTTGTATTTTGATTCCTCATGGAATTATTACGCTCAAACTGATACCTATGGTGGCAGCATGGCGCGTCATATGCCAATGGTGCGTGTAACTTACCAAGTTGCACAAAGAATAAGTTTGGATGCGGATCTTGGGGCTGAATTGACAACTTCCTCTGGGACGTTCCAGAGTTCGAAGAATACACGTATCTTCGGCTCTATGGGTTTCCGCTGGGATTTCTAGTATCGGATGAGTGTAGTTAATTACACGAAGAATATTGATTAATCACTTTGGCTTAATTCCACGCCGCTTGTGCTGTAGTGGTTTTAGTAGGTCGGGATTTATCCCGACGGGCTTAGCGAATTGAAGAAAAAAGTCGGGTTGAAACCCGACCTACAAAAAGTTAACGATCCAATTTCTCGCTGCTTGCGGCGGGGGGCTTTAATTGTTTGATGCGTCATCCCTCAGAAATGAGGGATGACGCTGTTTTTTTTATGGATTGAAATGACTAAACGTTATGATTTGATTGTGTTTGACTGGGATGGCACAGTGATGGACTCTACAGCAATAATTGCAGGCTCTATTCAAAATGCTTGCCGTGATTTGCAACTGACAGTACCCAGCGATGAAGCAGCTCGCTATGTAATTGGAATGGGACTGACAGATGCGTTGCGCTATGCAGTGCCAGATGCGCATGAGTCTCAATATGAGCCACTGACAGAGCGCTACCGGCATCATTTCCTGTCGCAAGGCGAAGCAATTCCGCTGTTTTCTCAAGCGCGTGAAACTATAATGGAGTTGCATAGTCAGGGTTACCTGTTGGCTGTCGCAACGGGTAAAAGTAGTAATGGATTGAGTCGTGCGCTGTTGGGGAGTGATATGGTCGAATATTTCCATGCTACACGTACAGCAGATGTAACTTTTTCCAAACCTCATCCTGCGATGCTCTTGGAGTTGATGGATGAGCTAGCAACGACAGCAGATCGAATGTTGATGATTGGCGACACGACGCACGATTTGCAAATGGCAATTAACGCGGGTGTAGATGCTGTAGGTGTGACACATGGCGCGCATCCGCCGGAACAATTACAAGCATTGAATCCATTAGCTTTGCTGGATGACTTTATCCAGCTGCGTGCATGGTTTAAACAAAACGCCTGAGTGACAGGCTGATAAATTCGAGGAATAGCAATGTCAGAACAAGATAACTGGGAACGTGGTGTGCTTGAAAAATTGGCACTATCCGCAATTCAAGAGCAACGCCGTTCGCGCCACTGGAGCATCCTATTCAAGGTGCTGACTTTTGCATATTTATTCGTCGTGCTGTTTCTATTTATGGGCTGGATAGGTGGCAAGTCTGATGGTGCGCTGTCTGGTGGGAAACACACGGCATTGATTGAGTTGAATGGCGTAATTGCATCGAATAGCAATGCCAACGCCGACAACCTCATTAGCAGCTTGCAAGAGGCTTTTGAAGATGAGAATACCGTAGCAATTATTCTACGTATCAATAGCCCCGGTGGTAGCCCCGTACAAGCAGGCTTGGTTAATGATGAGATACGCCGTCAGCGCGGCCTGCATCCCTCAATTCCTCTGTATGTGGTAGTAGAAGACATGTGTGCTTCTGGTGGTTATTACATTGCGGCGGCAGCAGATAAAATCTACGTGAACAAAGCCAGCATTGTTGGTTCAATCGGCGTGTTGATGGATGGTTTCGGCTTTACTGGTGTGATGGAAAAACTCGGTGTGGAGCGTCGTTTGATGACTGCCGGAGTGAACAAAGGCTTTATGGATCCATTCTCACCGCTAAACCCTAAGCATGAAGAATTCACCAAAATAATGCTGGAGGATATTCACCAGCAATTTATCAACGTAGTGAAGCAAGGTCGCGGTAAACGTCTCAAAGAAACGCCAGAAATGTTCAGTGGCTTGTTCTGGACAGGTGACAAAGCCATTCAAATGGGCTTGGCTGATGCTTATGGCAGCGTGGATTCGGTAGCCCGCGATGTTATCAAAGTGGAAAATATTGTAGATTTCACCACTCATGAAGGTATCGCTGACCGCCTAGCGAAGAAGTTTGGTGCAGGTGTAGCGAGTGCCTTCCCCGGATTCGGCGCGCAAGTCGGCGGGATTACTTTGCGTTAAGCAGAAGAGTTAAAGCTGGCAGCACATTATGCAAAATTTGCCCCTGAGCTAGTGCATTTGGATGCAGATTGTCGGCTTGAAACTGTTCTGCTGGAATGCCTTTTAGCATGAATGGAACAAGCGCAATATGACGCTTCTTCGCTAGCTTGGGATACATGCTACTGAATTGTTTGGTATATGCAGCACCGTAGTTTGGCGGTAGTTGCATGCCGACCAGCAGCACCTTGGCATTCGCACTACGTACTTGTTTGATAATCTTATCCAAATTCTTCTCGGTTTCGGAGTTGGACAAGCCGCGTAGCCCATCGTTTGCCCCCAGTTCAAGGATTACAAGCGCAGGCTGATGAGCTTGCATTGCCTTAGCGATGCGCCGTAATCCGCCCGACGTTGTTTCCCCACTGATGCTGGCATTCACCACTTCATACTGTGAATGAGTTTTTTTTAACTCTTGCTGCAATAAATTCGCCCATGAAACGTCGCGCGAAATTCCGTATCCGGCTGATAAACTGTCGCCAAATATCAAAATGTTTTGCGCTGAATAGGCAGAACAGGGAAGCGCCAAGCTGGCGAGCAATAAAAATATCTTGAGAGGTAAAGAAGCCATGGACGTGATTGTGCAAGCAGTAGGACTCACTAAGCAAGTAATAAGTGGTGATAGCCCCCTCACCATCCTGCACGATGTTAGTTTTAGCGTAGAGGCAGGCGAGAGCCTCGCCATCGTCGGTGCCTCCGGCTCTGGCAAATCAACCTTGCTCGGACTTCTAGCTGGATTGGACGTGCCGAGCAGCGGCAGCGTATTGCTACAAGGTGAGGATATGTTTGCACTGGACGAAGACGGACGAGCCAGATTGCGCGGAAAGCTAGCAGGCTTTGTATTTCAATCCTTTCAACTCCTCCCCGCCTTAAACGCACTTGAAAACGTCATGTTACCCTTGGAGCTGGCTGGCGAAAAAGACGCACACCAACGCGCCGCAGACTCCTTGCAACAAGTCGGCCTAACAGCCCGTGCCCACCACCTGCCCAAACACCTTTCTGGCGGCGAACAACAGCGAGTAGCACTAGCCCGCGCCTTCGTCACCCAACCCAAAATCCTCTTCGCCGACGAACCCACTGGCAATCTTGATGCCGCAACTGGCAGTCAAGTCATCGAACTCATGCTGGAATTAAACCGCGCACAAGGGACAACCTTGATCCTAGTGACGCATGATGAAAGTCTGGCAGGGCGCTGTGCTAAGCAGTTAAGGTTGGCAGCGGGGCGGATGATGCAATGATGTTTAAACGGATTTTTATATGAAAAATCTGAGGAATGATTTTGCTAATATTGAAAAGGATGTCAGTGCGTTGATGATATTCGCGTTCTTTTTAGCTTTCTTGTTTTACCTGTATGCAATCTACTTTATCTGGATTCAAAAAATCGAGGAAGTATAAAAAGTGTTTATGCCATTTGGAGTTTTGATTTCTGCGGTATTAGTTGCAACAGTAGCAAGCAGATTGTTGACGCATAACAAGGTCACCAGGGAAGAAGATGATTGCAAAGATATTGTAAGAATAACGCATCATTTGATTGCAATTATAATGGACTTGCGTAACAGGGTTGAATATTCGAAGGATTCGTTCAAAAAATCAGTTGAGCCACCTGTATCTGTAATTGTATCTATTGAGAATGCAGTTGTAATTGAGAAGAGATATGAGGTTTTGTTTGATCGAGAGGCGTATCGCTTTTTAAGCAGCGAGTCAGTTGAGTTAATTAGTCGCATGTCTGCGTCTATTTTTACTCTTGTAGTGACTACAAAATCATGGTCTGTTGGGGGTGAAGACAAACGCAGCGCGTTACTCGCTTCTATTTCAACTACTGAGCAGGACGAAGCAGTTGCCATGCTTGACGCTTTGCTGAAGGATTTGAATGCATTGGAACAACAAGTGCGACAATTGAGAGAAGAAGTGGAAAAATTTCACTAGACGACCTGAAAGGTGGCAGGTAGCCTCCGTAGGGAGGTTGTTAATGCACGAGGTAGGAAATTCTATAAGGCTCTGTGAACTTAACACTTCGGGCCGCTGAATGAGCGTTATGCCGTCATTTGACGAACCTAGCTAGGATGTATAGACTTAGGTTTATACATTGCAGGCGGGAGAGAGTTATGTCAGAAGCAGTGCTTGATATTAAACAGTGGGGAAACAGCCTTGGGGTGCGTCTGCCAGCAGCAGTGGCAAGAGCGGCGCATTTGCAAGTTGACCAACGTGTGCGCATCTCGGTTGAGGGAGATCAGGTTGTCATTAAGCCATTGAAGGAGGCTTGTCTGACGTTGGAGCAGCGTGTGGCGGCTTATGATGTTAAGCGCCACGGTGGTGAGCAGATGCTTGTAGAGCAAACGCTCGGAGCTGAACGTTGGTAGTGTCTGCAAAGAAGTTGTCTAAGCCACGCTGGGTGCCGGATCGGCAGGAGATTATCTGGATTGATTGTAATCCACAGGCAGGAAGGGAAATGCGAGATGTTCATCCTTTTTTGGTGTTATCTCCCCTTCTTTTTAACGAAAAGACTTCGCTGGTTATTGGCTTGCCTATGACTACTGCTGAATATAATTCCGATAATCCTTTTGCGCTTGCCGTGGGTATAGCTTCAGGGAAAAAAGCGGGGCAAATAAGTTATGTACTTTGTCATCAGCCCAAATCGTTTGATTGGCGTTTGCGCAAAGCCAAACCTCATTCTTTGAAAAATCTGCCCGATGAATTTTTTTCACAGGTTTGTGAACGACTAAATCAGATTATTCAATTGGGCTAAGATCGCCTAGGGCTGTGTAGATTTGTTTTGTCATTCCCACTAAGCGGTAATCTCCAAAAATCTAGGTTGCTTATAAATGTAAATTCGTCATTGATGGAACTACTAACCATCTCACTAAGGCAGCAAGCTGCCAAGTAATTGGTTATCCCGCGAAAGCGGGAATCTAGTAGATTGAAAATATCTCGTGTAGCGGCTCAATATATAGGTTTTGTCCGCTACGCGGGATGTTTGTTTGGATGGATCACCGCTTTCGCGGAGATGACAGAATAAAACTGTGTGACCCTTAGAGCCTAAAAAATTGTGAAACCGTCTCAACCTTTCAGAAAGTAGACAATGACGCTTAAAACTCACCACAGAGACACCGAGACACAGAGAAATCCAAAGCATCTAAGCGTTGGCTGGCTTTGCTGTCTCTATGTCGCAACGGGGTGTGTTTAGAATGAATCTTCTCCGGCTTTCTCTCAGTCTCTTGCGCCGCGATTGGCGTGCAGGGGAGTGGCGCGTGTTGTTGCTGGCGTTGGTGTTAGCGGTAGCTAGTCTGGCTACGGTCGGGCTGTTTGCGGATCGGGTTCGGCAGGCTTTGCAGCAGCAGGCGCAGAGTTTGATTGGGGCTGATTTGCGCATTACTTCTACGCGGGCGTTTTCTCCAGACTATATGCAGATGGCGCAGGCGCGCGGTTTGCAGGTGGTGCTGAGTCGCACTTTTCCTAGCATGGTGGCGCATGGCGAGCAGGTGTTGTTGAGCGAAATTCAGGCCGTTGAGGACGGCTATCCTTTGCGGGGTAAGATTGAGATTGACCCTCCCTTACCCCCGGCCCCTCTCCCGCAAGCGGGCGAGGGGAGTATTCCTCAGCGCGGCTCGGTGTGGGTGGATGAGCGTTTGTTGCGCCGTCTCGATATGCAGGTGGGTGATGAGGTGGATATCGGGGCGCTGCACTTCAAAGTGGCTGCGCGTATTGTGAAGGACATCGACCAATCCATTGGCTTTGCCAGCTTTGCACCGCGAGTGTTGATGAATGATGCGGATTTGGCGGCGACGGGTTTGCTTCAGGAAGGTAGCCGTATTAAGTATCGTTTAATGTTTGCGGGTGATGCGCAGCAAGTACTTAGCTTGCGCGCGGCACTGCAAAAGAAACTTTCAGCTAACGAGAAAATGGAGGATGTGCGTGATGCACGTCCCGAGATTCGCACTGCATTGGAGCGAGCCGAACACTTTCTTGGTCTTGCAGCATTGACTGCCGCCATTCTTGCGGGCGCTGCGATGGCGCTGGCAGCGCGACGTTATGTGATGCGGCATCTGGATAGTGTGGCGGTGATGCGCTGTCTGGGGGCGCAGCAGGGGCAGGTGCTATGGCTGTTTCTGTATCAATTTATCCTGTTGGGTGTGTTGGCGGTTTTTGTTGGTGGCTTGCTGGGCTATGCAACGCAAGTGCTGCTAGTGGAAAGTATCCCGACTATGCGTGAGGCGGGCTTGCCTCAGCCGGGGGTATTGCCCTTGCTCAAAGCCGCAGCCAGTGGTTTTGCTTTGTTATTGGGATTTGCCTTTTTGCCGCTGCTGCAACTACGCAAAGTTTCGCCCTTACGGGTATTGCGACGTGAATTAGGCTTGCCGGAAGCAAGCGGTTGGTTGATCTACGGGCTGGGTGTGACGGTGTTGGCGCTATTGTTTCTTTGGCATGCCGGATCATTGAAGTTGGGGCTGTCGGTATTAGCTGGATTGCTAGTGGGTATGCTGGTTTTTGGTCTACTCGCTTGGGTGACGCTGCATGCGCTGCACCGACTCTCGCAACGGGGCTGGCGTGCGGCTAATTGCGGGCAAGGCCCGCTCCTACAATATGCGAAGAGTTTGCAATTTGCGTTGGCTAATCTGGTTAGGCATGGTCGTGGCAATGCCGTGCAGGTGGTGGCGCTCAGCTTGGGAGGCATGGCGCTACTGGTATTGACCTTGGTGCGTGCTGATTTGATGCAAAGTTGGCAGGGTAAGCTGCCGCCAGATACGCCCAACCGTTTTGTGGTGAATATTCAAACGGATCAAGTTCAAGCGGTGCGCGAATTTTTTTCACAGCAGTCATTAGCTCAACCCGACTTGCAGCCGATGGTGCGTGGCAGATTAATCGCTATCAATGACCGCTCCATCAAGAGTGAGAGCTATGCCGAGCCGCGTGCAAAAGCATTGCTTGAGCGTGAGTTCAATCTTTCATATATGGATCAAATGCCGGGTTGGAATGATATAGTGAGCGGCTCTTGGTGGAAGGTGGGAGAGAAGGGGCAGCTTTCAGTGGAAGAGGGGATTGCTAAAACTTTGGGAATTCATCTTAGCGATAAGCTGAGCTACGATGTGGCGGGAAGTCGTTTTAGTGCACCTGTCACGAGCTTGCGCAAGGTGCAGTGGGATTCGATGAAGGTGAATTTCTTTGTTATTGCTACGCCGGATTTACTGAAAGATTCGCCCACCAGTTTTCTGAGTAGTTTTTACCTGCCAGCGGATAAGGTGCGTGCGGGAGATGAGTTGTCGCGCGCCTTCCCCAATGTGCTGCTAATCGACACAGGAGCCGTCATCGCGCAGGTGCGTGGCATCATGGATCAGATTGCGCAGGCCATGAGCGCGGTATTTTTGTTCACCTTGTTTTCAGGGCTTGCGGTGCTTTATGCGGCTTTGCTCGCTACACAGGATGAGCGAAGTCAGGAGGCGGCAATTCTGCGTACATTAGGTGCGGACAGTGGCTATTTGCGGCGCTTGCATCTGTCCGAGTTCGCGGTGTTAGGCTGCTTGAGCGGACTGTTCGCGGCTGCAGGTGCGGAATTGCTAGCTTGGGTGCTGGCGCGCTTTGTGTTGGACATTCCCTATGCGGCGAGCATGTCTGTGTGGCTGATTGGAGTGCTGGGCGGAATAAGCGTTGTGATGCTGGCCGGATGGCTGGCAACGCGTCGCATTGTAAATTTACCACCGCTGCGAATATTGGCGGCAGATTAATATCTGGTAAATAAACAACTTGATGTAGGAGCGTGCCCTGCGCGCGAATGATCACTATCGCGTGCAGGGCACGCTCCTGCAAAATCTGCTGTTGTATGGGAAAATACTTTCTGGGATTGATATTGAGATTACACTGCCAGATTGAGATCTGCTATATCTGTCTTAATCAATGCAGTGCTTGAATTAACCCAGATTGTCCATTAAGGCTAAAACTAAGCTACTAGCCATCTCACTAAGGCAGCAAGCTGCCAAGTGATTGCTTATCCCGCGAAAGCGGGAATCTAGTAGATTGAAAATTTCCCGCGTAGCGGGTCAACATTAAGATTTGTCCGCTACGCGGGATATTTGTTGAGCTGGATTCCCGCTTTCGCGGGAATGACGGTGCTAATGGACAATCTTGAATTAAGCGAAATTACTTTAGGTTTGTCACAATGAAACACGTTCATGTAGTTATTCCCGATCTATTTCTTCCTGCTCCCTTAGCTAAGAATGTGTGTGCCGATTTGCACTTGCCTGTATTGGAAAAGTTGTTGGCGCGGGGCAAGACACGGCTTTTGCAAACTAACTCTCTGGAAGCTTGTTTATGTGAGGCATTTTCTGTCCCTTATCCGGCTATCGCTCCGGTTAGTTTGCTTGCGGACGGTATAACGCCGGGGTCAGGCTATTACTTGCGGGCTGATCCAGTGCATTTGCGTTTGAATCGTGATGAGATGATTTTACAGACCAATGTTTCGCCGACTAAAGAAGAGGCTGAACAGTTGTGCGCATATTTGAATGATTATTTTGCTGAATTCGGTATGAGGTTTTTAGCGCCGCACCTGCAACGCTGGTATTTGCAATTAGAGGATGATCCCGACTTGGAAACACATTCTGTTTATCAAGTTGAAGGCAGAAATTCGCGGTTTTACTTACCTAAAGGCCCAACTGCTTTGAAATGGCATGGTGTGTTGAATGAGATACAAATGGCCCTCTATGGACATGCGCTGTATCAAGCCCAAGAAGCGCGGGGTGTGCTGCCAGTTAACAGCGTTTGGCTATGGGGTGGTGGTCGTGCAACTAGCTTGGCTAAACCTTTTGTGCGGGTCCATGGTGAGAGTGAGTTGGCTATGACGTTTGCCAAGGCAGCGGGAATACCGTTTGCACCTACCTCAGTTGAGCAGGTGGAGCATGGAAATGTATTGTATGTATGGGAAGGCTTGAGTGCGGCACTGCGACGTGGAGATTTTCATGCATGGCGCGAATCAGTCGCCAGATTTGAACAAGACGGCTTAAAGCCTTTGCTCGAATTGTTGGCGCAAGGAAAGATTGATCGCATTACTTTAGATGCTACGCAGGAAGAAGGCTCACGCCGTTATGAATTGACTCGTGCGATGTTGTGGAAAGTGTGGCTGCGTTCGCGATCATTGAAGCGCTATGCCTTGGTGTAGAATTCCTTTGTTCTTGTGCTGTGGATTAACGATATGAATTTTTTGGATGCCATGCTTGGCTATTTCTGGGGGGCGGAATCCTTCCCTGTGCTGATTATGATGCTGTGCTTAGGGGTTTTGCTCCTGCATTTTCATGCCGAAGAAAGCGCAAGTATTAAAAACACCCTAAGTTTATTTATTGTTTCTCAGATTGGTTTGTTTTTTTCGGGCGTGCTATTTGCGCTGGAATTTGTACGCGCGGCTTCCGTGTTTCATGAAGCTTTCATCATTGGCACGGGTATCGCAGCCATTCGCCTGTGGGGACTGTTGGTATTCCGTATTATCGTCCCCTTGTTTAAATTCACGCCGCCGCGAATTACCGAAGATATCTTTGTCATTATCGCCTATGTTGCATGGGGGCTAATCCGCATGCGTTACGCCGGATTGGAGCTGGGGGGCATCTTAGCAACATCGGCAATGATTACGGCAGTGCTGGCGTTTGCGATGCAAGATACCTTGGGTAATATTCTCGGTGGTTTAGCCTTGCAATTGGATAATTCCGTGGGAGTAGGAGACTGGATAAAAGTCGATGACGTAGTGGGTAAAGTGGTGGATATACGCTGGCGCTCAACGTTGGTGGAAACGCGCAACTGGGAAACCGTGGTGATTCCGAATAGCTTGTTGATGAAAAATAAGTTTATGGTATTGGGTCGGCGTGCTGACCAGCCAGTGCAATGGAGGCGCTGGGTTTGGTTCAATGTAGGGCTTAATTCCGCCCCGACTCGTGTCATAAATGTTGTAGAGGAAGCAATTCTGCGCACGAATATCGCCAACGTGGCAGCACAGCCAGCACCCAATTGCGTTCTGATGGATATGGAGAGCACAGGTTATGCGCGTTACGCCGTGCGTTACTGGTTGACCGACTTGGCGGTGGACGATCCAACCGATGCCACTATGCGCTGGCACATCATGACAGCCTTGCAACGCGCAGGGATGCGGCTGGCAGTGGAAGAACGCAGCGTTATGAACACCAAAGAAAACGAAAAACACGATGAGGCGATGCATCAGCGTGAGATCTTGCTGCGTATAAAAACATTGCGGCATGTGGAATTGTTTTCGCAGATGAACGATGAAGAATTAAATGCGCTGGCTCAGCGGCTACGTTTTTCACCTTTTTCTCAAGGCAATATCATTGCTCAGCAGGGGGATAGTCGTTCGCACTGGCTGTATATCATCATCAACGGGGAGGCAGAGGTGTATTTGGGCTTGCCCGGCGGAGGACGACGTATTGTCAGCACATTGGGGAAAGGTAGCTTCTTTGGTGAGATGGGGCTGATGACTGGCGCGCCACGTGTGGCATCGGTAATAGCTAAGACCGATGTAGAGTGCTACCGTCTGGATAAAGATGTATTTGAAGAGATTATGCAAGCCCGTCCGTCTATAGCGGATGAAATATCGCAGATATTGGTACGTCGTAAGACAGAGTTGGACAATGCTTTGAGTGATATAGACCAGCTGCCAGCCAAGAGTGACTTATCGCAGCAGCGTAATGAAGTGCTGGCTACGATTAAACGTTTCTTTTCTTTGAATATATAGGGTGTTAGAGCGTGAAAAGTGAAATGTGAAATGTGAAGCGAAGAAATGCTCCGATGTTTTACATTTTACATTTCACTTTTCACGTTTCACCTTTCACTCTGCAAAAGGGTCACTTGATGTATCATTGCGACCGAATTATTAACACATAGGCAATAGAACCTTCTCATGAAAGTCACTTTTCTGGATTTTGAGCAGTCCGTTTCCGAATTGGAAAACAAGATTGAGCAATTGCGTTTTGTTCAGGACGATTCCGCATTGGATATTTCTGACGAGATCGGTCGCTTGCAAAAGAAGAGCCAAGCCTTGAGTAAAGAGATTTACGCAAAGCTTACTCCTTGGCAGATTTCGCAAGTGTCGCGTCATCCGCAACGCCCTTACACCCTTGACTACATCGGACATCTGTTTACAGATTTTGAAGAGTTGCATGGTGATCGTAATTATGCAGACGATGCAGCTATCGTTGGCGGTCTGGCGCGTTTTAATGGGCAGAGCGTGATGGTCATCGGTCATCAAAAAGGCCGCGACACCAAAGAGCGTCAATATCGCAACTTTGGCATGCCTAGGCCTGAAGGTTACCGTAAGGCAATGCGTTTGATGCGCTTGGCCGAGAAGTTCGGTATTCCCATCATGACATTTATCGACACTCCCGGAGCTTATCCCGGAGTTGGTGCGGAAGAACGCGGTCAATCGGAGGCTATTGGCAAGAATTTATACGTGATGGCTGAACTTCGTGTGCCTATCATTTGCACCATCATCGGCGAAGGTGGTTCTGGTGGGGCTTTAGCTATCGCGGTGGGGGATACGATGTTGATGTTGCAATATGCCACTTATGCGGTAATTTCACCTGAAGGATGTGCTTCCATTTTGTGGAAGAGTGCCGATAAGGCGGCTGATGCGGCGGAGACCTTGGGTATTACGGCTACTCGCCTGAAAACATTGGGCTTGGTAGACAAAATCATCAGCGAACCTTTGGGTGGTGCGCATCGCGACTATCCCGCGATGATGCAGACCTTGCGTAAAGCTTTGCAAGAATCTCTCAAGCAGGTAAGCGCATTGACACCGGATGACATGTTGCAAGCACGCTTTAGTCGTCTGATGAGTTATGGCAAATTCAAGGAAATCGAAGTCTGATCTTGAGGAGCGTGTCAGCGATGCGCTCTGTCTATTAGTTCCCCCGCGTCACACAATTTTGCTGGGATTGAGCGGCGGCATGGATTCTGTCGTGCTGCTGCACCTATTGCATACGCTGGCGCCAAAATTTGACTGGCGTGTTTCCGCTATCCACGTTCATCATGGTATTAGCCCGAATGCAGATGACTGGGCAGGTTTTTGCCGCGATCTGTGTGAACACTACGCTATTCCTTTACATGTCGAGCAGGTAGACATTACTCCCTTGCGCAATGAGCATGGTGTTGAAGCGGCTGCGCGTAAGTTGCGCTATGCAGCTTTTGCTAAGCAGGCTTGCGATTTCATTGCCTTGGCACATCATGCTGACGATCAAGCTGAAACGCTGTTGCTGCAATTGTTGCGCGGGGCAGGGGTTAGGGGCGCTGCATCAATGCCTATGCTTAAGCCCGCGTTTAAGCAAGCTGCGGGAATGTTACGTCCTTTACTGGATATATCGCGCAGTGCTTTGTTTGCTTACGCGCAACAGCATGATCTGTCATGGCTTGAGGATGAAAGTAATAGCGACGACAGCTATGGGCGAAATTTTTTACGTCATCGTATTTTTCCAGAGTTAGAACATAGATTCCCCGCTTACCGTGAAACTTTGGCGCGTAGCGCACGACACTTCGCTGAAGCGAGTGAGTTGTTGGATGCTTTGGCGCAGCAGGATGCGGCTAGCTGGGTGTGTGATACTCCCCTTGAGCTAGCGCAGTTACGTTCACTTTCACACCCCCGTGCCAGAAATTTGCTGCGTTATGTATTGCACCTGCAAGGTGCGCCTATGCCACACGATGCGCAATTGGATGAGATGCTGTGCCAGTTGTTAGAGGCTAGGGCAGGTGCGGCAGTGTGCGAGAACGTCGGTGCTTGGCAAGTGCGTCGTTATCAAGATAAAGTATATGTTCTACGTAAACCTGTGGTGTTTGATCCGTCGCTAAAGTTGATTTGGGATGGCGAGGCTGAGCTTGAATGGGCTGCCTCTGGAAAGAGTTTGAGCTTTGCTAGGGTGCTAGGGCAGGGCATTAGTTTGCAAAAATTACAGCATGCTCCCGTAATACTTCGTTTGCGTAAAGGTGGGGAGGCTTTGCGCCCACATTCAGGCTCTGCGACGCGCAGTCTTAAGAATCTGTTGCAAGAACATCATATTCCACCTTGGCAGCGAGAGCGTCTGCCATTGCTATATTGCGGGAATGAGCTTGCCGCCGTAGTCGGGCTGGTAGTGGCGGCTGAATTTCAGGCTTGTTCATCTGAGTTAGGGGTCATCGTTACATAGATTCCAGTCTGCGACAGCGCAGCCAAACCCTGCTAGAATCGCGCACTCAGAATTTTCTGATTTACTAACATTTTGGAGAGAAGCATGGCAGTTGAGCGTACCCTTTCAATCATCAAACCTGATGCAGTGGCAAAGAACGTCATTGGTCAAATCTATACCCGCTTTGAAAATGCTGGCCTGAAAATCATTGCTGCACGCATGGTGCAACTGTCACGTGCTGAAGCTGAGGGTTTTTACGCAGTACACAAGGAGCGCCCTTTCTTTAACGCCCTCGTAACTTTCATGATCTCTGGTCCAGTGATGATCCAGGCTCTTGAAGGCGAAGGCGCAATTTTGAAAAACCGCGATCTGATGGGTGCAACTGACCCTAAGCAAGCTGAAAAAGGCACAATCCGTGCTGACTTCGCTGATAGCATTGATGCAAATGCCGTACACGGTTCTGACGCAGCAGAAACAGCAACAGCGGAAATTGCTTACTTTTTCCCAGCGTTGAACGTTTATTCACGCTAAGTAATAGTTGATGAAGCAAAACCTCCTCGATTTTGAACCTGCTGCAATGACTGCTTGGTTTGCGGAGCAAGGCGAAAAGGCCTTCCGCGCCAAGCAGGTATTGCGCTGGATTTACAAAAGCGGGGAGTCCGATTTCGATGCCATGAGTGATTTAGCTATATCACTCCGCGAAAAGTTAAAGCGTATTGCATGTGTGAAAACGCCCACTGTGATGCGCGAAGAGCTAGCCTCTGATGGCACCCGTAAGTGGTTGCTTGATGTGGGTACGGGAAATGCAGTTGAGGCTGTGTATATTCCCGAAGAAGGTAGAGGAACGCTGTGCGTTTCGACGCAAGCTGGATGCGCATTAGATTGCGCGTTTTGTTCTACTGGCAAGCAGGGCTTTAATCGTAATTTATCCACGGCTGAAATTATTGGTCAGGTGTGGTGGGCGAATCACGAACTGGGCAAAAATGCGGATGGCAATTGGCCTGTTAGTAATGTGGTGCTAATGGGTATGGGCGAGCCACTATTGAACTTTGAGAGTACGGTGAGTGCCTTGCGTCTGATGTTAGATGATAATGCTTATGGTTTGTCGCGTCGTCGGGTGACGTTGTCAACTTCTGGTGTGGTTCCCGCGATGGATAGGCTGCGCGAGGCGTGTCCAGTGGCGTTGGCAGTTTCACTTCATGCTCCAAATGACACAATGCGTAATGAGCTGGTTCCGATCAATCAAAAATATCCATTGGTCGAGTTGATGGCAGCATGTCAGCGCTATTTGGAACAAGCACCGCGTGATTTTGTTACTTTTGAATATGTGATGTTGGCTGGGGTGAACGATGGCGTGCAAGATGCGCGTGAGTTGATTTCACTCGTGCAGGATGTGTCATGTAAATTCAATCTTATTCCTTTCAATCCTATCCCCGAGGCACCGTACCAGCGTTCTGACATGGTGACGGTACAGCGTTTCCGTGATGTGTTAATGCAGGCAGGTATTGTGACGACTATCCGCAAAGTGCGTGGTGATGATATCGCGGCGGCTTGTGGTCAGTTGGCAGGGCAAGTGCAGGATAAAACTAAAAGGACACATCGTTTGCTGGAGATTACTAGGTGATTAAGCTTGTATTGGTATTAATAGCACTGCTGCTCTCAGCATGTGCATCAAACGGTGGAGGCTCAGACGGAGCGCAAGTTGATACGACTACGCGCTCTCAGGCTATAGCTAAAATTCATACTGAACTTGCGGACTCTTACTTTGGGCGTAAGCAATATGGAATTGCGTTGCAGGAAATTGATACTGCTTTGAGGGCGGAGTCGCGATATGCCCCGGCTTTTAATATGCGCGGTTTGATCCGTATGGAATTGCTTGAAAATGATCGGGCGGATGAAGATTTTAAACGTAGTTTGCAGTTGGATCCTCGCGATTCTAGGACGCATAATAACTACGGTTGGTTTTTGTGTAATAGCGGACATGAAAAAAAATCTATCTCCCAGTTTATTGAGGCTTTGAACAATCCCTTGTATAGCACTCCTGAAAAAGCCTTGGCTAATGCGGGTGTGTGTTCCCAAAAAATCGGTAAATTAAAAGAGGCTAATGTGTATTTTCAGCGGGCATTGGTGCGTCAACCCAATCTTCCTGAAGCCTTATATGGCTTAGCAGAATTAAGCTTTGCGGAGCGGGATTTTATTGGGGCCAAATCTTATTTTTTGAAATACCAAGAAAAATTGCTGGAGTTGACAGCTGAAAATTTGTGGTTGGCAGTACGTATTGAACGTGAAGTTAACGATGCAAATTCAGAGCAAAGCTATGCATTGCAATTGCGAAAACACTTCCCGGACTCGCGCGAGACTCAGTTGTTGTTGAAAGGTGAATGATGGAAACAGATAATGTTGTAATAGAAAATGTAGCAGAAGCGGAGCCAGCTCCATCTGTAGGTAAAACCCTGCGGGAAGCGCGTCTTGCCCAAGGTTTGAGCATTGCAGATGTGGCGGCTGGTATCAAATTTGCACCGCGCCAAGTTGAAGCCTTAGAAGCTGAAGATTATGCGCATTTGCCCGAGTTGGCTTTTGTGCGCGGCTTTGTGCGTAGCTATGCACGACTTTTGCATATTGACGAGGTAGCTTTGTTAAATGAATTGCCTCTGGCGCATAATAAATTAACTGCTTTTCAGAAGGACTTAGCTGACGTTCCAAAGTCAGCTATGCAGTCGACGCGCCGGGTCAATGTGGCTTGGCTCTCTGCGGCTTTCGGTTTGGCTGTAATCTTGGGCTTGGGTGTTTGGCTGCTAAAAGAAAAGCCAGTGTCGAAAATGATTTTGCCAAGTCACGTTGCAGCTATATTGATGAAACCTGCTACGTCAGCTGTTGTGGCAACCAGTGTGGTTGTAGCTCCGGCACCAATTGTTCCTGCAAGTTCTGTAAGTGTGTCCGTGCCCAAAAAAGTAGCTCCAAAAAAAGCCGAGCCACAAAAACTTGAAGAGCTTCCTGAAGTGCCTCCTAAAGAGGTTCGTAAAGTGGCCCCTAGGTTGACTTCGGGTTCCATTCATCTGGTTTTTGACGTCGAATCATGGACCGAAATTTCGGATGCTGAAGATACGTCTTTATTGAAGCAAATAAACCAGCCTAACACGGAAAGATGGCTTGATGGCGTTCGCCCATTTTCACTGCTTATTGGCAATGCCAGCGGCGTACACTTGTATTTTGAAGGCAAAGAAATCAACTTGAGTGACTTTACCAAAGGCCAAGTTGCGCGATTGACTTTGGAGTAAAACATGAGTCATATTCCTGTAGCTCGCCGTGTTACACAACAAGTCCGAGTCGGCGGTATCGTTATTGGTGGAGGTGCACCAGTCGTTGTTCAGTCTATGACTAATACCGATACGGTTGATGTTGAAGCTTCTGTGCAGCAGATATTTGATTTGGCACGAGCGGGTTCCGAACTGGTACGTATTACCGTCAATACTTCCGAAGCCGCAGCGCAAGTACCACGCATTCGTAAGATGTTGGATAACATGGACTGCGATGTGCCTTTGATCGGCGATTTTCACTATAACGGACATCGTTTGTTGACTGACTTTCCAGAGTGCGCGCAGGCTTTGGCAAAGTATCGAATCAACCCCGGCAATGTAGGTAAAAATCGCAAGGGCGAAGATCAGTTCGCAATGATGATTGCAGTCGCCAAAAAGTACGATAAACCAGTGCGTATCGGTGTTAATTGGGGCAGTCTCGATCAAGATCTCGTGGTGCGTTTAATGGACGAAAATGCCAAACTGGCATCGCCTCAAGACGTCGCTGCTGTGACGCGTGAAGCCTTGATTATTTCTGCTTTAGATTCAGCTCGGCGTGCGGAAGAATTAGGCTTGGCACATGATCGCATCGTGCTTTCGTGCAAAGTAAGCGACGTGCAAGATTTGATAGCGGTATATCGCGAATTGGCTACACGTAGTGATTATCCCGTGCACCTCGGACTCACCGAAGCCGGTATGGGTTCTAAGGGTATTGTTGCTTCTACTGCGGCATTGGCTGTGTTGTTGCAGCAGGGCATAGGTGACACGATACGTGTTTCGCTAACACCAGAGCCGGGTGGTGATCGCACTCAGGAAGTGGTAGTGGCACAAGAAATTTTACAGACAATGGGCTTGCGTGCGTTCGCACCTATGGTTACTGCTTGTCCCGGTTGCGGGCGCACCACCAGTACGGTGTTTCAGGCGTTGGCGCAAAGCATTCAGATTTACTTGCGTGCGCAAATGCCTGTTTGGCGCGAACAATACACCGGTGTGGAAGACATGAGCGTTGCAGTGATGGGCTGTATCGTCAATGGGCCAGGCGAAAGCAAGCTGGCGAATATCGGCATCAGCCTTCCTGGTACAGGTGAGAATCCCGCCGCTCCAGTCTATGTGGATGGAGAGAAAACCGTTACTTTGCGCGGTGAAAATATCGCAGTTGAATTCACCCAGATCGTGGATGATTACGTGGCAAGAAAATATGCCAAGCGTGAAGCAGGTGACATCGCAGCAAAATATATCGAAATAAAGCCTGTTCCGAATTAAGTGATGTTTGATTCTTGAAGTCTCACCACAGAGACACAACTTTTGTAGGGTGGGCAGGCTTTTTTGCCCACGCTGTGCGGGATATGAGAAACCGCGTGGGCATAACCAGCCACTTGCCAACGCTGTTTGGTGGCTTAGTGGATTGGCTAGTTGTTTATCCAAAAACCTGCCCACCCTACACAAACCGTTCAATAACCCGCAGCAACAGCCATTTTCAGCAACATCAACAGCCGTATCGGCGCAACGATGAGGCACCAGTATTCTATCTTGATTGACAACAGCGTGTGCCGCACGATCAGCCGCACCGTTTTGCCCGTCGCAGGATCGAGCAATAGCCGAGATCACGTTGCGGATCGTTCATTCCTCCTTGTTGCGTTTCCGTGCAATGCTCTACGAGCCTCATCTCCTACGCTCGCAAAAACAATACGTAAGCTTAGCAAATATACTTGTGCCTAGGAGCCTGTCGGACTTAAAGGAAATCGGCTGAAAATTCTTCAAGTCCGACAGGCTCCTAGCTGCTTCAGATTCAAGAAAACGTGGTCTGTCTCGAAGGTCTGCTTTAGATCCTCGGGGAGGTAAGAGCGTTAAATGTAAAACCTGACACGAATGGCATTTGGGCGATTCCGTTTGAGACTCACCCCATGTTTGAAGAATTTGAACAACTGCTGCGCGACATCAAGTATGCGAGGGAGGAAGAGGCTGTAGCAACAACCCCGCCACTGGAACAGCGGGTTGCTGCGTGGTTTGCGCGCTTGGAGGGCAGAGGGGCGGAGTAGCACCAGAAAGGTTGGTTTTCTAAAAACATACGTCTAGCAATGTGGACACAGCGGGTGCGTTATGCCAGACTTCGTTGCAAAACATAGCGACTAAAGGAGCTTTCATGTACGCCTATAAAGAAATTCTTACCATCAATGACCCGAGTATCTTGACGCTCGCAAACGCTCTCCCTTTGGCTAAAGGGCAACGGGTAGAGGTGCTGATTCTCGCCGCCAGTGAAGATCAAGAACTGGAAAATATCCGCGATAGCATCGCCGCGCTTGGCATCACCGAAGCCGATGTATCTAATGCTGTTTCTTGGGCGCGCGCCTCATCCTGATGCGGGTTGTATTCAACACCAATGCGGTTATTTCCGCTTTGCTGTTTCGTGGCGCGGCCTCTTGGCTGATCGATCATTGGTAGAGTGGTGAAGTTACATTCTTGGTTAGCCGTGAAACTGCCCGCGAGCTATTGCGGGTTCTCGCCTATCCGAAATTTGGCTTGTCATCCACCCAAGTGGAAATGCTTGCCACACGTTATTTGCACCACGCTGAACGAGTGGAATGCGAGGGCAAAGATGCCAGCCTGCCCATCTGCCGCGACCCCAACGACCAGATGTTTATTCGCTTGGCGGCTATCGGATGCGCCGATATTTTGGTGAGTGGCGATCTGGATTTGCTCGACTTGTGTGGAACGACACCGTTTGTCATCGAAACACTGGCGGATTATCGCCGTCGGTTTAGCGCTTGGGTAGATGCAGCGTAGCGTAATCTGGGTGTATTGTCAGAGCTTGTGAACAAGATTTTCAGAAAAACTATAAACCGTATCACTAAGCCCCAAGTAAACTTTGCAGGGATGAGTGGCTTTATGCCCTCAGCTCCTAACGGAAGATTTTTTGTCTTGGCACGGCAGGCAAGCTATCAGTAAGACGTAAATTCAGCAGGTATTCCGCGTTCTTCCAGCCATTGCTCCACGTCATGCACCGCGCGCGTTTGCAGTAGCGGTAATTGTCAAGCTAGTTGCCGCCTAACTGCTTGCGATTATGCTGCCACTTTCAGCTCTATATATTCCTCCTTTAATCCATCTTTTTCGACGAGGTGTTGATCTGGATTCAAGTGAACAACACGGACGGGTTGCCAGTTCCGAGTGGCACCGCTCCAGCGCTGTGGCGGTGTTCGTTGTTGTACCAGTACACGAAAGTCCCCACCCACTGCCTAGCGGCGCGAATATCGTCAAACGCTTGGGTGGGATATGCCGGGCGATATTTCATGGTCTTGAACACCGCTT
>Ga0316203_1000582_pt1 | contig 40466 bp, 37 predicted proteins | sample 6monrhotite_MG_FD_204940 | JGI IMG/M metagenome (GOLD analysis project Ga0316203, IMG submission 204940) | Microbial mat bacterial communities from mineral coupon in-situ incubated in ocean water Damariscotta River, Maine, United States -... | ecosystem: Environmental > Aquatic > Marine >... | reverse complement strand
TAATTAAGTCGCGTGGTATAAGGGCTTGAAGAGATGAAGTCAATGTCTGCCATCGCTTTATCTTAAGTCTTTATAAAAACAATGTATCTTTTTTGCTGACTTGAACGAATGAAAAGGCAACGATAAGTGCTCGTCTTGCAGACCCAGTCGTTCCATAATGCGACTTATCCCCACCGAATAAAGGTTTTAAAGTATGCCAAAGACCCCAGAAAACTCAAGCGAACAGCCATTTGTTCAGGTTGATGCCGTCTTGGAGCCTGGACAGCCCCAGCCGCGAGGCCTGAAACGGTATATCCCCGTAGCCGTGGTGTTTTTGGGTATCACCATTTTTTTTGTTGGTGGTTTTCAAAATTTACTCAGCTGGCAAACTTTGTCGTCCAACCATGCGGACATGGTGGCGTGGGCCGCCGCCCATCAAATGTTAGCCGTGGCCTCCTTTATTGGCATTTATATCGTTGTCGTGGGGCTGTCACTGCCCGGCGGTAGCATCATGACGTTGGCGGGCGGGTTGTTGTTTGGCGGCACCTTTGGGGCGATTTATGTGGTGGTCGGGGCGACCATTGGGGCGGCGCTGATCTTTTTGGCGGCACGCTATGCCTTTGCCGATTTGTTCCACTCACGCGCCGGGTCAAGCCTGGCGAAAATGGAAAAAGGCTTTCATGACAATGCCTTTAGCTATTTGTTGTTTTTGCGTCTGGTCCCAGCCTTTCCGTTTTGGTTGGTCAATCTTGTCCCCGCGTTGTTGGATGTTCGCTTTACCACCTACGTCGTGGCGACATTTATCGGCATCATTCCCGGCACTTCCATTTATGCCTATGTCGGAGCCGGATTGGGGACCGTCATTGAAAAGGGCGAAACGCCGAATTTAGGTATTATTTTCGAGCCGCAAATTTTGCTGCCGATTCTCGGGCTGGCGGTAATTTCTTTGCTGCCCATCATTTATAAAAAAGTGACAGGGAAAAATTCAGCATGAGCCAACACATCTCTTGTGACATCTGCGTCATTGGTGGCGGCTCGGGCGGATTATCCGTGGCTGCCGGGGCGTCGCAAATGGGCGCCAGCGTGGTTTTGATCGAAAAAGGTCAAATGGGGGGCGATTGTTTGAACACCGGCTGTGTGCCGTCCAAGGCGTTGTTGGCGGCGGCTCATGCGGCGCACGCGGCCAGGCACGCGGATCGCTTTGGCATCAAAACGGGAAAAATCACAGTTCAGGGCAAAAAGGTCTTTGAACATGTACACGGGGTCATCAACACCATTGCGCCCAATGACAGCGTAGAGCGATTTGAAAGCTTGGGCGTGCAGGTGATTGAGGCTCACGCAAGCTTTACCAGCACCAACACGGTGGTCGCGGGCGATCAAACGATCACGGCTAAATATTTTGTCGTCGCCACCGGATCAAGCGCGTTTGTTCCGCCCATCGAAGGGTTGGAATTTGTAGACCCGTTGACCAATGAAAATGTTTTTGACTTAGGCGATATCCCAAAGCACCTGATCGTTATTGGCGGTGGCCCGATCGGCTGTGAGTTGGCCCAGGCATTCCGTCAACTGGGGGCAGAGGTCACGCTTTTGGAAGTGTTCACGATCATGCCCAAAGACGATCCCGATTTGGTCGAAGTGGTGCGCAAACATTTGGTTGATGATGGCATCACATTATATGAAGGGTGCAAGGTGACCCGCGTGGGCGGCGATAAAAATGCGCCTCACGTTACCATCGAAGATTCTGATGGCCAGCAACAGGTGATCGAAGGTTCGCACATTTTGGTATCCGCCGGACGCCGCGCCAATGTGCAAGGCTTAGGTTTGGAACAGGCCGGGGTCGACTTTTCCCCTCGTGGCATCGAAATAGATCAACGGCTGCGCAGTGTTTCCAATAAACGCATTTTCGCCATCGGTGACGTTGCTGGGGGCTTTCAGTTTACCCACGTGGCGGGCTATCACGCCGGAATTGTGATTCGCAACGCGCTGTTTAAACTGCCTGCCAAAACCAAGCTGGATGCGGTGCCGTGGGTCACCTATACCGACCCCGAACTCGCCAACGTTGGCTTGTTGGAAGCTCAAGCACGTGAAAAATATGGCGACGCTGTGCGGGTTCTAAACTGGAAATTCAGCGAAAATGATCGCGCCCTGGCTGAACGCAATAGCGATGGCCTGGTCAAAGCCATCGTCCTTAAAAATGGCAAAATCTTGGGCTGTTCAATGGTAGGGCCTCATGCGGGCGAATTGATCGCGCCTTGGGTTTTGGCCTTGGAACAGGGTTTGAAAATCGGGGCCTTGGCCTCGACCATCGCCCCGTACCCGACCTTAGGCGAAGTCTCAAAACGCACAGCAGGCAGCTTTTATACCGCCAAACTGTTTGGCGAACGCACCCGCAAGGTGGTGCGCTTTTTGATGAAATTGTCGTAGCAAGCCCTTTAGTCAATCACCAGCTCATGTTTAGGCATCAAATCGCGAAGAACATAAGTTCGGTGGATTGCTGCCGCTTGATAAAAGCGGAACACGTCTTGGGTAAGGGCATCACGGGAATCGGGAAGCTGCGATAAATTCGCACGCTGCATATGCCAAGTGTCCTCGGTATACGTTGGTAGTGTTTCTCTTCCGCTATAAAATAAATCACCACGTGTTGCCGCCTTGCGCCAAGCCTCAATGCGGCCAGCACAATTTTCCTGTGTGGCAAGCACGTCTGAGACCACCGCCCTGATATCAGAAAAGGACCTAGGTGGATAATCAGCTAAGTCAGGGCGCGCAATCGCAAAGCGCGAAAACAGGGCATGAAGAGCTTCGCAGGCTTCTATAAATGTAGCGTGGTTGTTGCGCGTGGATCTCTCTTGGTCGTATTTTTCATAGTCAAAGTGCCAAGATAAATAGGGGCGATCAGGATAAGTTGCGACAGAGCCGTGGCCTAATGCACCAGATGCAATCTCCAGTGCTTCCAAGGCAAGGGCTCTAATGTTGTCAACCCATCCACCTTGCTCACCATGTTTGGAAAAGAAGAGTTTTTCTTTTTCTCGAATATATTTCTCAATTTTACCTTCCAATTCTAACAAATGGATCGTTGAGTTTTTAACCTGATTTCGTTGTGATCCGACCCCTGAGAAGCCATAGTGAGAAAAGGTGTCGGCATAGACATGGGCGGCGACCCCGATTAATGCAACGGCATAAGGCTCGTCTGATTTAGATAAGTGGTGATCTATCATTTCTCGCGCTAGGACGCTGTCTTTGCGGCACAAGAGGCGCTGTGTGTAACTTGCACCTTCATTGCCGGGTAAAAAATGAAATGGAACCCAAACAAAGCGTTGATCAGCCAGATTGATGTTTGAGGTATCTGCAGAATGGTGAGCCGTGGCCTTAATATCCATTCGCGCCCCATCTTTAAGAACGACGAATTGATCTTCGGCATTATCATCAACAAACTGAGCCGAAGTGGCAATGATTGTGCAGGTGTCTACATTCAACCCTGCTGCGCGGGCCATGGCGTAAGTGCCATAAAAGTGCATATCGAGTTGCATGACGTCTGATCTCCAATCCATACTTTGTACTCATTGGCAAAAAGACTATGTGGATTCGCACTTTTGAGGTGAGTCATTTTTATATACGTTTTAATAAATTCGGCATGGACAGGAGATATCTTAAGTCTAGTCCTAGGACTTTGCCGGTGAAGGGGCTTATATTTATGGTAATATCCTGTTTTCTGAAATTATCGAAGCGAGAGTTGCCGTAATGGTATGGAACCCGGATCAATATTTGCAATACGCCGATCAGCGCCTGCGCCCGGCGTTGGATTTGCTGGAGCGTATTCCTTTACGGGAAGCTCACACAATTGTTGACCTTGGTTGTGGCCCGGGCAATATCAGTCCGTATTTACGTTCGGCCTTTGCGGGCGCAGACATTGAAGGCGTCGATTCTTCGCCAAAGATGCTGGCGGCGGCGCGACAACATAACGAGCCAGACGTAACCTGGACTCAAGCAGATATCGCATCCTGGCAACCCCAAACCCCACCCGACCTGATCTATTCAAATGCGGCTCTGCAGTGGTTGGACGATCATGAACATCTGTTTGCGCGACTGATGGGGTTTGTGGCCCCCGGTGGTGTTTTGGCCGTACAAATGCCCAATCAATTTGACCAACCGTCCCACGTGTTGATGCGCGAAGTGGCCGGGACGGGGCCTTGGGCATCTCTGTTAAAACCTCACCTGCGCGCCGCCCCGGTGGCAAAGCCAGCGTCGTACTTTGCGTGGCTCAGCCCCATGTGTTCAAACGTTGATATTTGGCAGACTCAATACAGCCACGTTTTGACAGGCCCGGACCCGGTCTTGAATTGGATGTCCTCGACCGCGCTCAATCCCCTGTATGACGCGTTGCCAGAAGACCTGCGCTTAGGCTTTCAAACGGCCTTGGCCGAAAAATTGCGGGCCGCCTATCCACAAACCGAACACGGCTCCACGCTGTTTGGGTTCTCGCGCTTGTTTGTCATTGGGACAAAAGCTTAGCTTTTCTTTATGCGTTTCGATGCTTATATTTACGGAGCCCCCCTTTGTTTAAGGAACATCATTTATGAGCACACTTAAATCAGTCAATTTGGATGGCGCGATCCGCCGCGTGACGGTTCCCGATATTCGCGCCCGCAAACGCCGTAATGGCGGAGAGCCTTTGGTGTGCTTGACCGCCTATACCGTGATCACAGCGCGTTTGTTGGATGTGCACACCGATTTGTTGTTGGTTGGCGATAGTCTCGGCATGGTGCTGTATGGGCTGGACACCACCGTTGGCGTGACCTTGGACATGATGATTGCCCACGGCCAAGCGGTGATGCGCGGCGCTAAACGTTCGTGCGTGATTGTCGATATGCCGTTCGGCAGCTACCAAGAAAGCCCCGCCGTGGCCTTTCGCAACGCCGCACGCATCTTAAAAGAAGTGGGCTGTGCCGGGGTGAAAATCGAAGGCGGCGCGGAAATGGCGGAAACAGTTTCTTTTTTGACCCAGCGCGGCATTCCGGTTTTGGGCCATGTGGGCTTGATGCCGCAATCGGTCAACACGGCGGGGGGCTTTAAAACCCGGGGTCGCGATGCCCAAGACGCCAATCGCATTGTCGAAGACGCCAAAGCCGTGGCCACCGCTGGCGCCTTTGGTCTGGTGGTCGAAGGCGTCATGGAACCCGTGGCCCGGCGCATTACCGATGATGTCGAAATTCCAACCATTGGCATTGGTGGTTCGCCCGCTTGTGATGGGCAGATTTTGGTGACCGAAGACATGGCCGGGTTGTTTACCGATTTCAAACCAAAATTCGTCAAACGTTATATGGATTTGGGTTCAGGCATCGCCGAAGCGGCACGCCAGTATGCTGAAGACGTTAAATCCGGCACCTTCCCCGGACCTGATCATTGCTTTGGAATGCCGAAAGAAGATGATCATGGCGGCGAATAGTGTAACCGTTCTGCGCACGGCGGCCCAAGTCCGCACCCAAGTTCAAGAGTGGCGCACGGCAGGCCTTAGCATTGCCTTGATCCCGACCATGGGGGCGCTTCACGATGGTCATATGGCCTTGGTGCGTGCGGCGCTTAAAAGATGTGACCGGGTGATTGCGTCGGTGTTTGTGAACCCCACCCAATTTGGTCCTGGCGAAGATCTAAATAGCTATCCCCGCGACGAAGATTTTGATCGCCAGCGTTTAGAGGCCGAAGGCGCACACGCCCTGTTTGCCCCCAGTGTCGATGAAATGTATCCAGCGGGTCACATGACCGAGGTCAACGTTCCGCATTTCAACACCGTGCTCGAAGGCCTTAGTCGCCCCGGTCACTTTGTTGGCGTGGCGACGGTGGTGGCAAAATTATTGAATCAAGTTCAGGCCGATCACGCCTTTTTTGGGGAAAAAGATTACCAACAGCTCAAAGTCATTCAGCGCATGGCCAAAGACTTGTGCAGCCCAACCAAAATTCACGGGGTCCCAACCGACCGCGACCGCGACGGTTTGGCCTTGTCGTCGCGAAATGTGTATTTGACCGACGCAGAACTGACGCTGGCCCCCACCTTGCACAAGCAGCTCACCGCCCTAGCCAAAGATTTTCGCGCCGGCGTTCATGCCGCTCGTTTAGAACTTGAGGGCCGTGAACAATTGATTCAGGCGGGCTTTGGCAAGGTCGATTATTTGGTGGTGGTTGATAGTGAAACTCTGCAACCGCTCAATTCCTTTGATTCCAAACGTCCGGCTCGGGTGATGGCGGCGGTCAAGTTAGGGCGCACGCGCCTGATCGATAATGTCTCAGTATAGTTTGTATAGCTTGGGTCAGCCTATATGAGCGGTTATTTAGGCCTGTTTGCCTCGGCCTTTTTGGCCGCGACCATCTTGCCGTTTTCTTCCGAAGCCGTGCTGGCAGGCCTACGCGCCTCAAACGATTATGATGTGTGGGGCCTGTGGGCCATTGCCACCTTGGGCAACACGCTGGGTGCCATGGTCAACTGGGCGCTGGGCCGTTGGTGTCTGCACTGGCAAGACCACAAATGGTTCCCATTTAAAGAAGATGACCTCGACAAAGCCGACCATTGGTTCGCCAAATGGGGCGTGTGGAGCCTGCTGCTCAGCTGGGTCCCCATCATCGGTGACCCCATAACCTTCGCCGCCGGATTTTTAAGGGTCAATTTCTGGATTTTTTCAGCCTTGGTCATCCTCGCCAAAGGCGGCCGCTACGCCGTGCTGCTGGCGGTGGTGGATGGGTTACTTTAAGGCTTTCCATTCGGGGAAGGTGTCGAGGGTGGTGATTTTGGCTTTGTCATTCACCACTTCGGCTAAGGCCTGAGCAAACGTCATGTCCACATAGCCAAACTCTTCGGCCTTGGCGAGGACGTCGTCGAAACGCCATATGGCACGGCGTTCTCCATTGAATAACAATCTCTGGATCACCCGCAACGCACGCTCCTGCTCCGCTGCGCCAGGGCTGAGGGCATAAGCCACGGTGTGGGCTCCGAGCAGAAGGCTTTTTTCTCGGTCATGCCTCAGTATTATAACCTCAAGGGTATGCCATCCCTCTACATTCTTCCCACCCCAGAATAAAAATTCCATATAAATACAGAGGACAAATACGTTATAGGGATCGAGCTTCAATGCGCGTTGAAGAAGGTCCCTGGCCCAGATACTGTCCTTACGCACAGTGTAGAGAAAGTTGGCGTATCTACCGAGGTTAAATACATTTCTGGGATCACTGTTAAAGGCGCGTTGGTAATGGTCCTCAGCCTGGTCCATGTCCTTGCTCACAGTGCGAAGGAAGAGAGCGTAACTGCTGAGGACATTTGCGTGATTGGGATTAATCTTCAGGGCGCGTTGGTAAAGGTCCTCGGCCCGGTCCATATCGTTCCGCACATTTTTAAGGAAGATGGCGTAATAATTGAGCAGATTGGGGTTCTCTCCGATTTTTTCGAGCCCCTCCTTGTAGATTTTATCGGCAATTTCGGGATTGTCGGGGAGCTGCTCTTCGGCCTTTAGGTAAATACTGAACCAGTCGTTTTCTTCAATCAGGGAATTTTCAATGGTGTCGAGAGCATCTTTAAGAGGTGTGGACGCTTCAGTTTCTGGAGAAGTCTTGAGTTTGGTGCTCAGGCGTTGAAAGTCTTTTTGATAGGTATCCATCAATTTTTCATGGGGAATGCCTTCGGGCTTTCCCAGTTTAAAGGCATGATCAAAAAGAACCATCAATTCATCAAAATCAGATATATTGACGTGAAAAACCTCATCGCCTTTTGCTTTAAGGACCTTTCCCACACAGTTGTCGGGAATTTCTTTGCCAACCCAATAAATGCCGCCTTTGGGTTGTCGGGGTCCTAATTTAGACAGCAACTTGGCAATGCTTTCATCATGACCGCCGTAGCCAATAAAAATCAGGGTTTTTTCCTTGATCAGGTCCAGCAGTTTCTCATTGGTTTTTTGTTCGAGGTGATCAATTTCTTCAGGTTTGGTCTGCGGATACAGCAAGGCATCACCGTGAATTTTAAAAACCAGAGGACGTTTGCTTTGTACGGGGGCGTATTCGGCAAGGATTTCATGGGTGATTACGCGCGGTTTTGTATGGGTGTAGAGATACAAGGCATCGGCCACCATATCGTCAAAATTGGTGGTAAGAACTGTTGTAAATTGACCCTTATGTTCTTTTAGGGCGATCAATTGAGCAAGCTTTGCGTAGCCAATTAGAGGCATGCCGCTGCGGCTTTCCGTAAGAGTTTCTATTTCGTGCTGCCGTTGGTCTGCGGTATTGAAAACGGTTTTCATGACTTCGGCAAAGTATTTTGCCGCATTGTGCTCTGTGTAACCTGAAAATTCTTTTGCCGCCCAAACGTGAAGATTTTCATCCTTTGCATTCTTGCGATCCTTTAAGATTTGCAGCCATTCGTGAGTTAAGGACCGAGCATCAGGAATGCCCGATGTAACAGAACAGCCGGAGCCTAGGAAAAAGGCGAATTCAGCACCTCTTCGTTTCGCCTGTTGGTGAATCATGTTCACGAACTCACCTGCCGGGTAGGTGGGTATGTTGGTTGCCTTGGGTTTGTCAGCTTTCTTTACCATCCCCCACCCTAGCCAACTTATGCTCTCCTAAAAAGAGAATTATTTGTTACTTTTACGTTTTCCATCCCTTCGCCCACAAAAAAAGCGCCGGGTCCATTGGACGCCGACGCTTTTGTTTGTTTTTAACCAGCCAGATTAGCGGAGGTACAGGTGCACTTCGTTGGAGGTGGCTGTGTTTGAGGTTTTGCTTGAGACGGCGACGCGTTCTGGTGGCAAGCCCATTTCTGTCAAGGACCGCAGCACTTCTTCGGCGTTGCGGCGGACTTTGTTGGAATTGAGCGCGACGCGAGCGGGGCCACCGGTTAGCGGGGCCACGGCGACCAAGTCAAAGGCTGAGTTTGGACGGCGTTCCAATACGCGGCTGACAGCGTTGTACAGCGCTTGTTGGTACGGCACATTGTTGCGATCAAAGCGGATCACCACCAGTGGGCGACGGTTTGTCGTGTCCATTGCCTTGCCAGCAATTGGGCCGGGGCCTGAAGCGGCGGTGGCGACATTGCCAAGGCTTGCGCCATAAATTTCGCCAGTTTTGATGCCCGCCGCCAAGGTGTTCAAGTTAGACCGTTCGGTGGCCACATAGTTGCTTTGGCGGCGGATGTCGTCGGTGACTTCGGTCAACAGACGTTCTATCAACACCACGGTCTGATCGACTTCATCTTGAAGAATGGAAAGTTGACGGTGATCTTCGTCAACCGCGCCCGAAACGCCAAACGCGGCGCGGGTGGATTCAGAAAGATAAGAGCTCATGGTCGACATTGCCGAAGAGGCGGTGGCCAACTTGTTCATTGATGCAATATCGGAATTGAGTTTGTCCAAAGCGGTTTGGGCTGTGGAAAACTGTTGCACCAAGATCGGGTTGCCCGGTGTGGTGCCGACTTGCAAACGTGCATTCACTGCGGCGACGGTGCCGTGATAATTTTGCGCATTGCTGATCATATTGGCGCGAAGTTCTTGTAGGCCACCGTTGTTGGTGCCGACTTGAGCTTGCAAACGTTCCAGTTCGGAGCGCAGTTCCGCAACCTTACGACCGACAAACGTTCCTGTGTCTTGACCCGGTGTAACGCCAACCGGTTGGAAGTTTGTCGAGCCCAGTTGTGGAGCTGGTGTGCCTGCGCCGCCATCGACAGCGGGTTGAGCCGCCTGTGCGGTGGTGGTCGGCTGAGCCGATTGCGTGGTGGGGCTTGCCGCAGGGTCTTCGCCTGTTAGAGATGGCCAGAGCGCGGATTCGGAAAACGAACACGCTGGCAAAATAAGTGCGGCCCCTACGATTAATGCCCGGAACTTCGAAAAATTCATTGCGTCTGTTCGCCTTCAAATAATAATAAAACCTATTTTCGTATGTTTTTGCGAAAAAGGTTTAGCCCCCGAAATCAAAGAAAATCACTTCGTATGCATCGAAACAATTAACCTGACACCTATTTTTCAAGCGATCTTACTCAAACACCCTCGTTGCGGCAAGTGCGGATTTCAAGAAAAGTGCAGGACCGCCAACACTTAAGTGATAAAATTACCCTGGTGCGCGAACGACTATGGATAAAAATATGATCTAGCACTTGCGTTCCGTGAAACCGTGGGTTAGTTTCCGCGCGCTTTCATCGACCATCGTTGAAATCCATGGACCCATAGCTCAGCTGGATAGAGCATCTGACTACGAATCAGAAGGCCGGGCGTTCGAATCGCTCTGGGTTCACCAAAATTTAAAAAACCGTTGCCATATTGGCGGCGGTTTTTTTGCATACTATCGTATTGTTATTTAAAGATTTTTCATGAGAACACCTGCTGTCGGGGGCTGGGTTAGGCTTCAGAGTAACCCGCTTGTCCGGAACTCAGGCAGGCCTGATCGGTGCCACAAAGGGCGGCTTGGGTTAAGACAGGTAGGGCTTGGGGCCACGCGGAGCATCGTCGTCATCGTCTTCGTCGGCCAGCCACCACATGGCCGGATCGCTTTTTTGGGCGCGTGTGGGTTTTTCTGGCAAGAGAGATTCAGCGTGCTGGATATTTTTTTCCATTAATTTGACCATCCGCGTCAAACCAAAGCTTTCATAGACCTCGCGTGCGCCCATAAAAGCGTCTAAGGCCTCATTATAGTGCTTGTCATCGCTGGTCATGCGGCCAAGCAAGAACAGGGCGCTGCCCATGGTGTTTTGCGTCGCTGCCCACAGGGTTGGATGGACTTCACGGGGGCGGGCCTTCAAGGCTTGTTCACAGGCCGTAACGGCCCGCTCAATCACTTCGGTATTGCCAATTTGGCGACCTAAAACCTGAGCTGCTTGGCTTAAGTTGTTAAGCGTATCGGACCACAACAGCGGCGTGGATTTAAGGGTTAGGACTTTTAAGGCGCCTTGAAAGACGGTTAGGGCTTCTTTTAAGCCCTCTGTAGCGCCACTTTCGGAATCCAGGCGATAAAGAACCTCGCCTAAGCGATTTTGCGTGGTGGCCCAAGGAAACGGTGTGGTTTCACGGGTAAACACTTCAAGCGCGGCTCGATAAGCCGTGACCGCCTGTTGCAAGGTTTCGATATCGTCATTGCGTTCGCTCAAGGCCTGCAGAACGGTCCCTAAGTTGCGTTGCAGATAAGCCCAGTTGGTGGGGCTTTCCGAACGCAAGGTGCCCTTTATGGCTTCCCCATAAGCTTCTGCGGCGCGGTGATAGACTTCGCCGCCCGGAAACAGGTGACCAAAGGTGGCGAGCGCGTTGGCAAAGGCGGCTTGGACCGAGGCTTTTTCGCGCATCGTAAAATCACTGGGAATGCGGTCCATGTCTTGAGCGGCCCGTTCCAGAACGCTGGCCACCAAATCGCGACAGCTTTTGGCTTTGCCTTTGCTGGTGATGTTCATTGCCGCCAAAGCCGACGCGATGAGCAGCCCGCCAATGGCCTCTGAATCAAAGTCAACGGGCAGGTTTAAAGCTTGGAACGGTGAAATGGTGCCTGCTGAATCTTTATCTATGGGGGGCGGCGCGGCAAAGTGAATAAAGAACGTGGTTCCCGGCGGCGGAATGTCGCCCCACAGCACCACGTCCGCGTCCTGAGAGGTAATCCAGCCCATGGCTTGCGCGCAGGCAGAGGGCAAAACTTCTACGCGATCAACGTCTGGCGTCAAAAGGGGTTGTTCGCGAAAGGGCTTAACGACAACACCGTCTAAATTGCTAAAAACGGCGACCAAGTCGCGGGCATGGTCTTGCCCCACGGCATCCATGAAAGGCGCAATGGCGATTTGCAATTCATTGCCGGTCAATGCCGTGCCAAAAATTCTGGTCAAGAAGCCTTTCTTAGGCCGGGAAGAGCCTGTGGCAGGTGCGTCTTGGTTGTCAGATTCATCGGTCATCTAGGCCGTACCTTTTAAAATATTCATCAAAGATTGGCGCATGGCGGTTACGACATCGCTCCAGCTGTGGTCGGCGGATTTGCGAAACAAACTCAGGCTTGCGTACCACGGGCTGTCGTCGCGACCTTCTAACCAACTCCAATGAGCATCGGGACCACAGAGCATCCACACAGGTTTTCCCATGGCTCCAGCGATGTGAGCCGCCACCGAATCGACACAAATAACCAAGTCCAACTGCTCTATCATACTCGCCATGTCGGCCACGTCCATAATGGAAGGTCCAACTTGGTCAATTAAAGGCTGAAGGCCAAGGCGGTCAATGTCCGCCGCACCTGGCCCAAGCTCTAACGAGACCAGTTGGACGGCCGGGATGCCGAACAGCTCGGTTAAATCATCTAGTTTTACCTCGCCGGGTTTGACCGGACCGGACTTTGACCGCCCCGCCCAGTCCCCGGACCATACCAACCCCACCGCCAAACGGATTTCGGGATGAACTTTTAAAGTTTGGGCCCCTGATTTTGGGATTGGCAGATAGCCTTCTGGCGCGGGAATGTTGATGATTTGGCTGCCAAAGAAACGAGGTAGGCTCAACAAGGGGATTTGCGCATCAACGCCTGTCACCGGTGCGCCTACGTTGGGTGTGTCGTCAATGTCCGGCGACGCTTTGAGCAGGGCATTAAAGTGTGCGGGGCATTCTACAATCACGCGCGCCCCGGCTTTTTTGAGGCTGCGGGCAAAGCGTAAATACTGCACCAAAACACCTTCATCCCCTTCAAAGTTAATGAGGATGGTTTTGTCTTTGGGTGATTTGCCATCCCACATGGGGATGTCTTTGCGGCGCGGGTCTTGCTTTGGCAGCTTCAAGCGTGCCTCGAGTTCTTTAAAGCCGTCTGTCCATTCGCCAAGCCGCAACAGGGCGCGTGCGTGGTGAACGCGGGCCTGGACATAATTGGGCTGCAGCGCAATGGCTTGGCTGAAATGATCACGGCCTGCCTTGGTTTGGCCGACTTCAACAAAGGCCCGCCCAGCGTTAAAAAGGACCTTAGCAGATTTTGGCGCATATTTGACGGCCCGCCTGTGGGCTTCAACGGCGCGTAAAGGTTCGTCAATATCGGCAAGAGCATTGCCCATATTCGTATAAACGCCTGCAGTGCCGGGGGTGATTGCCAGCGATCTGCGATAACAGGCCAAGGCGGCATGGGGGCGGTCCGTGGCGCGCAAAGCCACGCCAAGATTGTTGTAAATGTCGGAAGACAAGGGCTGAAATTTAAGCGCCTGAGCATAGCCTTTGATGGCCTCCGTCAACTCACCCGCCTGATGCAACGCCAGCGCACGTTTATAAATCCGCTGGGCCTTGGCTGCGGGGGTCTCGGCGGCTGGGGTCGGTTTTGCGGTCGTTGCCATGTCTTGTCCGGATGAAAAAAGCGTCTGCGAGAGTATCCAATTTAAGACGCTGAAATTCAAGGGAAAGCAGAGACTATATATTCATCTTGTTTTTGCGATGTGTGAAATCGGGCGATGGGCGTATACTGTGCGCATGAATTTTTACGATACCCCCCTCTGGCGACCGCCGTCCGAAGGTCAAAACTTGATCCTTCAGGCGACCTTGGGCTGCAGCTTTAATGCCTGTACATTTTGTTCCATGTACAAGTCCAAAAGGTATGTAGCACGGCCGTTAGATGACGTTTTTTCCGATATTGAGGCGGCGGCAAAAGAGGATGTGAATGCCCGCCGGGTCTTTTTAGCCGATGGCGATGCGCTTGCGTTGCCGGCCGACCATTTGGTGAAAACTCTTGATCGATTGGCGGCCACCTTTTCAGGCTTACAACGGGTGACGTGTTACGCTACGCCGCAAAACCTCAACTCCAAAAGCGTTGAAGATTTGCAGTTGCTGCATCAAAAGCATCTAAAAATGGTCTATTTCGGCCTCGAATCTGGCTCTCATGATATTTTAAAACGCATCCACAAGGGTGGCCCCCAAGCGATGGAACGGGCCTTGGCAAAAGCCGATCAGGCGGGGTTAAAGGTGTCGGCAACGGTGATTTTGGGATTGGGGGGCAGCGTTCATTGGCGCGATCACATTGCCCAGACTGCCAACCTCATCAACCGCCAACCGCCTCGGTTTTTGTCGACCCTACAATTGGGCCTAGACGAAGACGTTGAAGGCGAATTTTTGACAGCCTTTGAAAAAGGCGGCGATGCTTTCCAATGGCAAGACGATGAGGGTATTTTAGAGGAACTCGAACGGTTGTTGGAAACCTTAAATCCACCCCGCTCGATTATTTTCAGATCCAATCACGCCTCAAACTGTTTGCCCTTAGCCGGAACCCTACCCAAAGACACCCCCCGCCTGCTGGGCGAAGTGCGTGCCGCCAAAGCGGGCTTGAACGCCCTGCGGCCGAACCATCTGCGTGGTTTTTAGGTCAAAACTTAAGTGGCACTTAATCGTCCTCATCTCGAATATCTCACACGGAAATGAGTAGTCCAAATGGATTATTGTCCATGGATCATCTGCATCTTAGAATTAATAAAAAAGATTATGCTTCTTTAGGGTTTCCAGGTATTTAATTAGGAAATTCTTATGTTTCTTTCGTCGTCATCAGCAGACCAAAGCGTCTGGCACCCGATTTATTTCAAGGTGTGGGATCATGCCTGAGTCAATACACAAAAACCAAAATAAGACCTCTTTGAAAACCTCGACCGCACAACGCGATCTCGCCATTGTCATCGTGATTACGGTGGCGAGCTTGATCCTTCTCGTTGTGTTTGATATCGCAGAGAAACTCCATGCATGGCTTGGTAAACATGAAGCTTTGGAAGCCGATGAGTTTTTTCTTGCGATGGTGTTTTTTTCGTTTGGGATGAGTTGGTTTTCGTATCGAAGGTGGGAGGAGAATGGTCGGATCGTTGAAGAGAAGACACTTAGCGAGGCGCGTTTAGCTCAGCTTTGCGAATTTAGCCCTGTTGTTATCTATACCCGTAAGGCAACAGGTAAGTATGACGTAACCTATATCAGCCCAAATGTACAAACCCTGATCGGGATTAATCCAAATGACGTCCTAACGGACCCTGATTATTGGCTACGTAATATTCACCCCGAAGATGTACCCCGAGTTTATGACGATCTCAATAAGTTGTTTGTCCATGGCAAACATACTCATGAATACCGTTTTCGTAGGCCAGATGGGTCGTACATGTGGATGCGTGATGACCTGAACTTGATAAGAAATGACGATGGTCAACCGCACAAAATTGTTGGGTCCTGGTCTGATATTACCGAGCGCAAGAAAGCAAATGATGAACTGATAAAGCTTTCCAGCGTTGTCGAACAAAGCCCGAGCATGGTGTTCATTACGAATACCGATGGTGTCATTGAATACGCCAACGCCAAGTTCTGTGAAGTTACGGGTTATTCGCCAAACGAAATTCTCGGGCAGACCCCGCGCGTCATCAAGTCGGGCAAGACGCCTCTCGCCGTTTATACGGACCTCTGGAAAACCATTAAAGCAGGCAAAGTCTGGCATCGCGAACTTGAAGACCGCTGCAAGAACGGTGAGTTGTTTTGGGTCAACGTGACCATTGCACCAATCCGGTCGAAAGAGGGCGTCATTACCCACTATTTTTCCGCCCATGAAAACATTTCCTCGCGCAAAGAAGCTGAAGAAAGGGTGATGGAGGCCAAGGGCCACGCGGAGATCTCCAGTCGTGCCAAGACGGACCTGATGGCCAATATGAGCCACGAGTTACGCACGCCCCTCAATGCCATCATTGGCTTTTCTGCGACTATGATGGCAGAAACATTTGGTCCTGTTGGCCATGACAAAAACCGGGAATATTTGGGTGATATCTATTCCTCAGGCGAACACCTTCTGGAACTGATCAATGATATTCTCGATGTCTCCGCCTTTGAGGCGGGGGCTCTGACCTTGCACGAAGAAAACGTCAGTCTCTCAAAGATCGTTGATGTTTCAATCCGATTAATTCAAGCCCGAGCAGATTCCGGACTGGTCTATGTGTCAGCATCCATCGGCCCCAACCTTCCGCACCTATACGTGGATAAGCGGCGACTGAAACAAATTTTGCTAAACCTGCTCAGTAACGCAGTTAAATTTACCCAGGAAGGCGGGGATGTCTGGTTAGAAGCAAAATTGAATGACGATGGGTCCTTCGCCATTTCGGTTACCGATACAGGTATCGGCATGGATGATGGTGATGTTGAAAAAGCCATGAGCAAATTTGGTCAGGTGGACAGTGGCCTTGATCGCAAACACGAAGGCTCCGGTCTAGGGCTGCCGTTAACCATCGGTTTGATCAACGTGCACGGTGGGACTTTAGACATAAAAAGTAAGAAGGGCAGTGGCACCACGGTCACAGTGACGTTCCCCAAGGAACGCGTTGCGCGCGGTGTTTGATTTTATGGCAATGCCCGCCCTTTAAAGCTTGGCCTTTAAAGGATGCCCAAAACGCTTTCAGGAGGCCGGCCTACGGCGGCTTTGTCGCCTTTGACGACGATGGGACGCTCAAGCGCGCGCGGGTGGGCGACTAGGGCTTCGATCAAGGAATCGTTGTCTAAGTTGGCAACGTCGATGCCTTCTTCGGCGGCTTCGTTTTTGCGCACGAGTTCGGCGGCAGATTTTCCTAATTTCGCTAAAATAGCGGTGAGTTCAGAGGCGCTGGGGGGCGTCTCTAAATAGTCTACGATGGTTGGCTCGACGCCGTTTTCACGCAGCAGCTCTAAGGTCTGGCGAGATTTTGAACAGCGCGGGTTGTGATAAATGGTGACAGTCATGATGGCTCCTTAAGGCTTAGCTGTGGATTTGTTTTTAGGCGGCACGAAGACTTCGGGCGTTTCTCCGGGCAAGGATTCAACATATAGGGTTTGCGATGGGAAAGCGAAAGACGTTCCGGCGCCTTCAACAATGTCTTTAAGCGCGTAAGCGAGGTGTTCTTTGATTTCTAACCATTCGCCCCACTGGGTTGTTTTGGTGAAGCAGTACAACATAATGTCGATGGAACTGTCGGAAAATTTGTCGATGCGCACGAAGGTCGCAACTTCGTCGGGACCCGCAAAATCGGGACTGGTCAGGATATAGTCTTCAAGCTTGTCGCGGATTTCGCGCAACTGTTCGATGGAGGAAGAATACTCGACCCCAATGTGCCAATAGATACGGCGGTGCGTCATAGCGGTGAAATTGGTCACGGCGCTATCGGATAACTTGGTGTTGGGCACAAATACCGGCGCTTTATCAAAACGCCGGACCGTGGTGGAACGAAAGCCAATTTGTTCCACGGTGCCTTCGACCACACCGTCCACGCGAATCCAATCGCCTTTGTTAAAGCGATGTTCGGCAATGATTAAAATGCCGGCGATCAAGTTTTTAAACAGGTCTTGTGCACCCAAGGCCACGGCGACGCCGAACAAGCCAAGACCAGCCAAGATCGGCCCCACCTGAATGCCCCAAATTTCTAAAACAGCCGCGACGCCGACAAATGAGATTAAAATTTTGACGGTTTTCACCAGCCAATCGATCATCACCGTGGTGAAAACCTGTTCCAATTTGGTGAGCAGGTGGCTGAGCGGCGTGATGGCTGCGTACAGACCCCAAAACAGAGCGATGGTGATCAGCGTTTTGACAAGGTTATCGGCTAAACTTTGATAAGAAGCACCCAATTGCAAGTAATCCAAAGCTAAAAAAGCTCCAAAAACTACAGGTAACAGACGCATCGGAGGCTCTAGGACATCCAACAATTCGTCGTCTAGCAACGTTTTTGTGCGCTTGGCTTTGAGCTTTAAAGTCGCAATGACAAAGCGGGCGATGAGACCCCGCAGCACCAAAAATACCACAAAAATCCCCAGCGCGCTGAGCAGCGTAGCAATGTCGACGCCAAAAACGCCCGTGTTCCACACGTTCATCACCAAAGCCCAAAATTCATCAAAAGTCTGCATACCGTCTCCGTTTCCTGTGGTCGGGATGATAGCGGAGATCGCGCTTAATTCAACAGCTCTTCCAACGCCTCAACGCTGTCGGCGTCCACAACGCGTTGCGCCATGTCATAGCTGAACCCAGACCGGGCCAGGGCGGCTAAGTGTTTGTCGTGCAGCTCAACGCGTTTGGCGGGATCGCAATAGGGGCCTATGCGGCGACGGCGCGCCAGTTTGATGGCGGCAAACAGTTCGGGATCGGGGGCATCTACTTGTAAGGCTTTGAACGCCGCATCAATGCTGGCCTCATCTAAGCCCTTTTCCATCAGCTTCATGCGGATCAAGCGCGCCGACGACCCGCGTTGCATCAAGGAGCGGGCGCGGGTTTCGGCGTAGGCAGAATCGTTCAACAAGCCCGACTCGACATAGCGTTTGATCAGCGCGTCAATCCAGCCCTTGGCCTCATTCACGTCCATGTCTTCGTGAAAGCGAGCAGCCTTAAAAACCCGGCGTTCCAAGACCCGGCGCAAGTTTTCGGCCGACGACGCATAGCGGTCTAGGTGGTTCAGGGCGATGTTGGTCAACCGTTGGGCCGTGATTTTTCGCGGCGGCTTTGGTTTTTGTTCGCGATTGGGTTTGCACTCGTCCATGGGGAGTGACTATATAATACTCAGCCCTCCTCGCAAATCCTTTAGGTTTAACTGTCATGCGTGAAATACAAACCTCGAACTTAATCGGCCTTCAAACCCTGTACATGCGAGAAATCCACAGGTTTTTGAAAGTCTATACCCAGACCATCATCGGCCCGATTGTCACTTCGATGCTGTTTTTGGCGGTGTTTGTGTTGGCTTTGGGGCGTTCGGTGAACGTGGTGGGGGCCGTGCCGTTTATGGAATTTTTGGCGCCGGGCCTGATCATGATGGCGATTACGCAAAATGCCTTTGCCAACACCTCAAGCTCGATGATGATTTCAAAGGTGCAAGGCAACATCGTTGATACGCTCATGCCACCGCTCAGCGCCCATGAATTGACGTTGGGCATTGCTTTGGGCGGTGCCACGCGGGGCATCTTTGTCGGTGTTGCCGTGGGCATCGTGGTGGCCTTTGTGGTCGATATGCATGTTCATAGTTTGGGGCTCATCATATTTCATGCGGTGGGGGCATCCATGATGATGTCTCTTTTGGGTGTCATTGGCGGCATTTGGTCGGAAAAGTTTGATCACATCGCGGGCTTAACGAACTTTATCGTGACGCCGCTTTCGTTCTTGTCGGGAACCTTTTATTCCATCCACCGCCTGCCTGAAACCGCACAAGCGATCGCGCTTGCGAACCCGTTTTTCTATATGATCGACGGTTTTCGCTACGGTTTCATCGGCCAGGCTGACGCCCCAATCTTGAACGGCATGCTCGCCGTGGCGGGCGTAGATTTGGTCTTGTGGATCATCTGCTGGCGCATGTTTGATACGGGCTATAAGTTGAAGCCTTAGTTTCATCGGTTGTTGGAGTTCGTTTCAAGCGCCGCTCTGGTTTCGAGCAGCGCTTTGTATTCCTTAGTTTTAACTTTGCGGTGAATTTCACGTTCAATTAAACCGAGAGCCTGCGATTCAACGCCAGGAATCGTGCTTTTAGTTTGATGGTCGCAGTGTTCGCATATGAAATGTGTTTTGGCGTCTCCTACGCCATAAGGGCCACGGTCACTATCGTTGAAAATTAAAACACCACTACAGCTTGGGCAGTAACACCAAAGATCTAAGATTTGGTCTCCAAACCATCTCCATTCCCAATTAACTTTGTGGAGATAATCACGTACATATTCAAAATGGGGCTGACTATTCTTTTTCATTATTAATTGAAAAACATCAAAAAGCGGAAATAGGGCCAAAAAACTAAGGATTAGAAGTGCCCATCCCGGCAAGCCATAACTGGAAAACAAGGCTTCCCACATCCATAGAACGCTATTCCAAAACGTGCTTAATAGACTTAAGAAAAGGTTTTTTGCAGGCTCAATGAGCGAAAGTATAAAGCCGCCAATCACTGCTATGATGACCCCAATTACAATCGTGTGTAATTTTTTGTTTGCCATTATCCCTCCCATACGAATCGAATCCTAACTCGAGCAATAGATGTAAAATAACACAGGTTGGTCTGTTTTAGGTGAGTTTTGTTGGCTTGTGCTCTCTATCAAGCCGAATTGAATTGAAGGCTGTTTCCTTACTTTCCATTGACACAAACCTCCAAGATTCCCATACTCCCACGCTTTCCGGGCGGCCTTGCTGCCCGGTTGTTTTTTTTTGGTCTGATATTTTTGTGAAAAGGATTCGTCTGTTATGTCTGCTTTGATGCCGACTTATGCGCCGTCTGATCTTGCCTTTGAAAAAGGCGAGGGGGTTTATTTGTATACGGCGGACGGACGACGGTTCTTGGATTTTTGCGCGGGCATTGCGGTCAGTTGCTTAGGCTACACCCATCCGCACATGGTTAAGGCTTTGAAAGACCAAGCGGATAAGGTTTGGCATGTGTCCAACTTGTATCGTTCGCCAGGTCAAGAACGTTTCGCCGAGCGGCTAGCGGCGGCGTCTTTTGCGGACCGAGTGTTCTTTTGTAATTCCGGGGCCGAAGCCTTGGAAGCGGCGATTAAAGTTGCGCGCAAGTATCAACAAGACCACGGGCATCCCGAACGGTGGCGCGTGATTGGCTGTGATAACGCCTTTCATGGCCGCACCTTGGCGACCATTGCGGCGGCGGGACAAGCTAAGCTTTTGGAAGGTTTCGGCCCGGCGGTTGATGGTTTTCATCAAGTTGCGTTCGGCAATCTCAACGAAATGAAGGCCGCCATCACGGATGAAACGGCGGCTATTTTGGTCGAACCCGTGCAGGGCGAAGGCGGCTTAAGGCCCTCGACGCCTGAATATTTGCAGGGCTTGCGCGAAATCGCCGATGAATTTGGCTTGTTGCTGATGTTTGACGAAGTGCAAAGCGGCATGGGCCGGACGGGAAAATTGTTTGCCCACGAATGGTCAGAGGTGATTCCAGATGTGGTCTCGACCGCCAAGGGTCTTGGCGGTGGTTTTCCGTTGGGCGCCTGTTTGACCACCGAAGCCGCTGGCGTTTTGGGCGTGGGCAACCACGGCACCACGTATGGCGGCAATCCGTTGGGCATGGCCGTGGGCAATGCGGTCTTTGACGTATTGATGGAACCTGGATTTTTGGACCACGTTTGCAAAATGGGCGAGTTGTTGGCGGCAAAGCTTGACGGTTTGGTGAAAAAATATCCCACCGTTTTTGTCGAAGAGCGGGGCCTTGGTTTGATGCGTGGCATCAAATTAAAAGAGTCCGTTGTGAACCGCGACTTTAAGGCTGAGTTGGAAATCGAAGGTTTGTTGGTGGCGCCAGCGGGCGAAAATGTTTTGCGTTTGTTACCGCCACTCGTCATTGAGGAAAGCCACATTCTTGAGGCGATCGCTATGTTTAAAACCGTGGCCGCCCGTCACGTTTAAAAGAAAACAAAGGAGAGCCATCATGTCGGCTCCTAAGCATTTTTTAGATCTTCACGAACTGGACGCGCCAACGTTGCGCTCTATTTTGGACCTTGGCTCATCGTTGAAAGCAGGGCTTAAGGCGGGGCGCGCAGAGCGACCGTTGGTGGGCAAGACCCTGGCTATGATCTTTGAAAAGCCGTCCACCCGGACCCGCGTGTCATTTGAAGTCGGCATGAAGCAGTTGGGTGGTGACGTGGTGATCATGGACGGTTCCGGCAGTCAGTTGGGCCGGGGCGAAAGCGTCGCCGATACGGCGCGGGTGTTATCGCGTTATGTTGACGCCATCATGATCCGCACCGACAAACCGGAAAAGCTTAAAGAGCTAGCCAAATACGCCACAGTCCCCGTGATCAACGGCCTGACCGATGATAGCCACCCCTGCCAATTGATGGCAGATGTGATGACCTATGAAGAACACCGTGGCCCGATCAAAGGTAAAAAAGTGGCGTGGTGTGGCGATGGCAACAACATGGCGTCGAGCTTTATTCACGCTGCTGATCGGTTTGATTTTAGCCTTAGCCTCGCTGTGCCAAAACAATTGGACATGAACCCAGAGGTTTTGCGTTGGGCCGAAGCGCAAGGCACCGACATCACCGTGACCCGTAATATCGATGAAGCCTGTCTCAGTGCGGACCTAATCGTCACCGACACCTGGGTTTCCATGGGTGATAAAGATGCTGAAGAACGCTGTGCATTGTTACAACCGTATCAAGTGGACGCCCGACAAATGGCGTTGGCGCACCCGGACGCGTTGTTTATGCATTGTTTGCCCGCCCATCGCGGCGAAGAGGTCACGGTTGACGTGATCGACGGCCCGCAATCGGTCATCTGGGATGAGGCAGAAAACCGTTTGCACGCGCAAAAAGGTGTTCTCGCCTGGTGCATGAGCTAACGTGACGATGGCAACGCTCGAAAACTTTGATATCGCCCAGACCTTTCAATTAGACGGTCTTGACGTGCGTGGTCGCTTGGTCCGTTTGGGTCCAGCGCTTGAGCAAGTTTTGCACGGTCATGATTATCCTGAGGTCGTGGCCGAACTGTTAGCCGAGACCTTGGTGTTGGGCGCGACCTTAGCCAGTGCGTTAAAATATGACGGTTTGTTTACCCTGCAAGTGCAGTCAGATGGCCCCATTTCTTTGATGGTGGCGGATATGACGTCTGGTGGTGAACTGCGTGGTTATGCCCGTTATGACGCTGAACGGGTGGCCGAGGCGGCCAAGGCCGAAGGGGCCAAAGTCCCGCGCCTGTTGGGTAATGGTCATTTGGCTTTTACCGTCGAACAAGGCTCGGATTTGGAACGATACCAGGGCATTGTGGCGCTCGAAGGAGCCACCTTAGCGGCCTGTGCGCAAAACTATTTTAGAGCCTCAGAACAGCTGGAAACCGTTATTTTCTTAGGCTCCGATATAAATTCGGACAGCCCCCGGGCGGGCGCCGTGTTGGTGCAACGGATGCCGTCACAGTTGAGCAAAGACACCGCCCAAGTCGAGGAAGAGTGGCACCGGGTGGTGGTGCTTCTGGCGAGTTTGAAGTTGGAAGAGCTGTTAGATTCAGGCCTTGAATCCGATCAAGTTTTGTACCGCCTCTACCATGACGATGGGGTGCGCGCGTATGTGCCCAAATCGTTGGTTTACAAATGTCGTTGTTCTTCTGATAAAGTTGCGGCGACGTTAAAATCGCTTCCCCGCGATGAAATTATTGACGAAAATGGTCGGGCGCATGTGAGTTGCGAATTTTGCGCCGCCAATTACAATTTTACGCAAGCTGATTTGGATCGGATCTATGACTCTGTTGATAAATAAACCTTGGAAAACCATCTTTGTTGTTGCCGTTGTGGGACTTGGTCTGTCGGGCTGCGTCTCGGATCAGGCCATTGGCGGGCCCATCGCGAAGGTGGGCTTTCAACATTTACCGAAAATCCGTTTGAATGTGGCAACCGTGTTGGTGAAGTCCAATTACAAAGGCCTTATGGAACCACCCTATGCCGAGCAACGGTTTCCAACGCCGCCCGAACGCGCCCTATTTGATTGGGCCTTGACCCGATTGGTTGCGGTGGGTGGTAAAGAGTATGCGGCGGTGGCGCAATTTGAAATCGACGATGCCTCGGTGGTCGAAACGAAGCTTAAAAAAACCGAAGGCTTTCGGGCCATGCTGACGTATGAGCCAACGGCGCGTTATGACGCAACGGCGGTGGCGCGGCTTAACATTAAAAATGCTGAAAATGGCGCCAGCGGAAATATTCGAGTGACCGCACAAAGATCCATTGAAGTCAGCGAAAATGCCACCTTGGCGCAACGTGAAGAGGCCTGGATGGTGTTGGTGGAAAACTTGATGGCCGATTTCAATACCCAGATGGAATTGCAAATTAACGGCTATTTGTCGCGCTGGGTGGACCCGCAATCCCCTAAATAAGAGCGGTGCAGACCTATGCTGACGTTATATGAGGGTTTGTAAGGCGTAGACGGTGTGCGCGCCTATAAACAGCGTTGCCGTCCCGGTCGCCGCCTGTAATCCCCAATTGGCCCAGGTGAGATAACGGGCCGTGAAGGCTAGCGGCACCGCGATGATGGCGCTCAACGCCGCCATGCCAAGTATGGACCCAAACCCGAATAACGCCACATAAGCCATGCCCAGCGCAGGCGAAGGCGCGCTTGAGGCGGTCAACATCAGCAACACCGCCGATCCCGCCATGCCGTGCATCATCCCAACCACCAAAGATTTGAAGGGAAAAGGCGTATGGTCGTGATCATGCGCTAGGGGTTCAGTTTTGTGGCTGTGTGCGTGAAAGTGAGTGACGTCTTGTCCGTGTTTGTGCATGTGAAAATGAATACGGTCCTGGACCAGGCGCCACAAGATGTATCCGCCCAATCCCATCAGCATGAGGCCGACACCGAACTCTAATCCACCAGCCAACTGTTCGTTGATGGCAAGACCTAGGCCCAAGGCTCCGCCCGCGAACGCCATGAGGGTCGCGGTATGACCCAAGCCCCAAACCGCTCCGGTACGGACAATGGCTGAAAAACTTTTTTGTTTACTGGCCATCGCCGAGACGGCGGCCACATGGTCGGCTTCAAGAGCATGGCTCATACCAATGAGGACGGCAATGCCAAGGAATGACAACATGCTGGCTAACCTCGCCAGAAGGTGCGTGAGAACAGCACCAAAATCGTGAACAATTCAAGACGGCCCAGCAACATACCCGCCGACAACAACCACTTCGCAGCATCTGGCAACGTTTGAAAGGTGCCAGAGGGTCCGACGATCGGCCCCAGACCCGGGCCAACGTTGGAAATCGCGGTGGCGGCAGCGCTGATGGCGGTCAGGAAATCTAACCCTAACATGCCCAGGCCTAAAGCCAAGGCCGCAAAAGACAGGCCAAACACAAAGAAGAAACTGAGCACCGAGATGATGACCGTATCGGGAATAGGGCGGTGATTATAGTACGGAACAAACACCCCATGGGGCTGTAACAAGTGGCGCACCTGCATCCGGGCAGCAGCATAAAGAATCTGAAAGCGAAACACTTTGATCCCGCACGTGGTCGATCCGGCACAGCCGCCGATGAACATGATGAAGAAGAACGCAGGCGGAGCAAAGGCGCCCCACATATCGTAATCATGGTTGGAATAACCAGTACCAGTCATGATCGACACCACGTTAAAGGCGGCAAAACGCAACGCTTGCAGGGGCGTTTCTCCGGTCTCAAACCACAACAGGGTCGAAATGACAAAGATGATGCAGAGCAAAATACCGATGAACCCTCGCACTTGTTCATCGCGCCATAACTGCGCCGGTTTGCCGCGCAGAACTTGCACGAACAGCAAAAACGGCAAGGAACCAGCGATCATGCCCAGGGTGATGATCACGTCAATGACCCAGCTGTCATAATGACCAACCGATCCGTCAGAGGTGGAAAATCCACCCGTCGACAGGGTGGTCATGGCATGGATTATGGATTCAAACGGCGTCATGCCCGCCCACCATAATAAGTATCCCCACACCACGGTGAGAAAGAGATAGACCAGCACCAAGGCCATGGAAATCTGCGCTGCCCGGGGCAGAACCTTGTCGCCGGTGTCAAAGGCTTCGATTTTGAACATCTGCATACCGCCGACGCCCATCATTGGCATTACCGCGATGGCCATGACAATGATGCCCAATCCGCCCAGCCATTGCAAAATTCCGCGCCACAACAAAATGCCGGGCGGCGCGTGATCTAAGCCTGTAATGACCGTGGACCCCGTGGTGGTGATGCCGCTCATGGCTTCAAAAAAGGCATCGGTATAACTGAGCTGAAGATCAGAGAAGGTAAAGGGTAAGGCGGCAAAAACGGTCAGGACCAACCAACTGAGCGTGGTCATGACAAAAGCCTGGCGTACGTTAAGACTCATGCGGCCGCCGCCCGTTGATGACGTCAAAGCAAAGCTAACCCCCACAAACAAAGTCACAGCCGCCGAAACGGCAAAGACCTGCCAGTCGGGGTTGCCATTTGAGGCATCGACAAAGGCCGGAATGCACATGCCCACCGCCAACGTCGCCAGCAACATGCCCAAAATCATAAAAATGGGTCGAAAATCCATCATAGCATGGAAACCTAAGCCTTTTGTCGCGCGCATTCAAATGTATTGGCGGTAATCTTCACTGCCTGAGGGGCGCGGTCAAGGATAAAGGATTGTTTACAGCATGTCGGTTGCTATGCCAGACGGGTTGGTGACCATCGACAAAAATTCACGCCGTGTGCGATCGTTGTCTTTAAAGGCCCCAATCATCTTGGATGTGACCATGGTTACGCCGGGTTTGTGAACGCCCCGACAGGTCATGCATTGATGGGCAGCTTCGATGATAACGGCGACGCCTTCGGGCTGTAAAACGTCATTAATGCTGTTAGCAATTTGCGCCGTCATTTTTTCTTGGATTTGCAGGCGTTGGGCATAAACTTCGACCACGCGCGCTAATTTTGAAATGCCGACCACACGGTTTTTCGGCAAATACGCCACGTGGGCCTTGCCGATGATGCCAGCCATATGGTGCTCGCAGTGCGATTCAAAGCGAATGTCTTTTAACAGCACCATTTCGTCATAGCCTTCGACTTCTTCAAATGTTCGTTTGAGGATGTCTTCGGGGTTGGCGTTGTAGCCTTGGAAATATTCTTCATAGGCCCGTACCACGCGGGCCGGGGTGTCAATAAGGCCTTCGCGGGCCGGATCATCGCCTGCCCACTTAATCAGCGTGCGCACAGCGGCCTCGGCTTTGGCGCGGTCCGGGCGGTCTTGGTTGGGTTCAACAATGCTGAGCGGTTTTCTTGTGGCCACGTTTATGGTCCTTGTTCTGGTGCTTAACCCTATGTGGGGGCCAGGAAGTGTTTATTCTAGTGTAAACGACGCATTCGGTCAGGAGAATCTAAAGAAAAAACGGGGATCATGACCAAAAAGCTTTCTCCGGTCGGCGTTTCCATCACGTAATGACCTTGCATAATGCCCGAAGCGGTGGGCAAAGGGGTGCCGCTGGAATAGTCAAAACTGTCGCCGGGGCCGAGCAATGGCTGTTCGCCGATCACGCCGTCTCCGGTGACTTCTTGGACCTGCCCAAGCTCATCCGTAATACGCCAATAGCGACTTTTAAGCTGTACGGTTTCCGTACCTTCGTTTGTAATCGAGACGTGATAAGCCCACACGAAACGGTGCAGATCAGGATCGCTGTGTTCGTCTAAATACTCTGGCTCCACCGAAATGGTGATGGAGCGGGTGGTGAGCGCATAAATGCCTTCGGATTGAAGTTCGAGTTGTTCCACGTCTTTGAGCCTTTAATCTAAGTGTCTATCCCTTATTTGGGGGCTTGGGACGCAAAAGTCAAAAGAAGCTTTAAGATGAACAAGAGGCACCGCCCAAAACGCAAAATTTAGCGCAATGGGGATGGTTCAATTGCACTGCCCCTTGGGCTTTGCTTAAGGAATCTCCTAAGTCAAAGGCAGGATCGTAGGGTAACAAGGTGCACGGCGTGACGGTTGAGGCCTGTTCGCCTTTGCGCAACACCACCATCCGCGATGTTGCACACATTTGGGCATCGGGACGCACGCCCAAGATGTCCCAACACGCGGTGGTGATTTCCGGGACGTCGTGGTCTTCATCCATTTCCGGAAACAGCACCAAGCGGGCCGGATCGAAGGCATCCAACTTCAGCCCCCAATGGTCAAATAGGGCTTGGTAACCGTGGCGGCATTTTGCTTCGTCTTCATGCCACAAGGTGCGTCCGGCAATGGTGATGTGAAAGCCATTTTCGTGCAACCATTTGACGCCCTTGGCCATGGGGGCCCAAGAGTTTTCACCGCGTTCTTGTTCATGTAAATCGGGCGTAAAATGGTCCATCGAAATGCGTAGCGTTAGGCTATTGGGGCCATGGCGATCTTTAAGGTCTATCAAATCTTGGCGCTTGTGCCACAGGGGCTTCATGGCATTGGTTAGGATTAGAACTTGAAAGCCTCGGCTCAGAGTATCGTCAACAATAGAGATGAAATCCGGGTTCATAAACGGTTCGCCCCCGGTAAAGCCAATTTCAGAGGTGGGCAGGTTTGTGCTTTGAATCTCGTCCAAGAAAAGCCGTACATCGTCACGGCGAAGATAGGCCAAGTCATCTTTTTTGGGGCTTGAATCCATATAACAGCGCACACATTCAATGTTGCATAAACTTCCGGTGTTGAACCACAGGGTTTCAAGTTTCGTTAACGGCACAGATGCCCGCACGTCCCCTTTGGCCGTGACAAAAGGGTCCTTAAATTTAATGGGATTGAGCGGTGCTGTTGTATGTGTGCCGTCTGGCATGGGTGTCTCCTGGCTCCAAAGCAAAGTGTAGGGCTAGCTTGACATTCGGGCAAGGGGACGCAAAGGTTACATAGCAAGGCATTGGATTTACAGCCATTAATTAATATTCGTAGTGCAAGTTGTCTAGGGGAAGTGCTATAATCTCAAAAGTTAAGCGGAAACGCGACAGAAAACGAAACCAGTTTCAGACTCATTGCAATAATCGGCGTGAGCAGAGACGAGTCTAAGGAGGGGCGTTATTATGAGCCAATTGGAATGGAATGATAGCTACAGTGCAGGTCTTGGTGAGTTAGACGACGATCACCGTCGTCTTTTTGATGTCATCAACAAAATGGACGCGGCCGTCGAGGATGGACGTGGACAAGAGATTATGGGCGAAGTTCTTCGGGACATTGCTCATCATACCAACGACCATTTCCCGCACGAAGAAAAGCTGATGGCTCAGCATAACTATCCGAAAATCCGCGAACACCAAGAAATGCACCGGCTTGCGTCCGAAAAAATTCAAGAAATGCAGGCTGAGTTTGATCGCGGCGACCCGGATTTGACCCCCAATAAACTGAGTCACTTTCTTTCCTTTTGGTTTGGCACTCATTTTCTCACCGAAGATGCAACGTTTAAACGCCATCTGTTTGAAATTGGCGAAGGTGATGCCGTGAAATCAGGCGGTAGCCCTGTTGATCGCGTTTTGGATAGCATCAAAGTTTCCGTACGTATCTCTTTGGTGGCGGCTCTGCCCCTGATTGCCATGATTTATTTTTCCATGGGCACATTGATGGAGCGACGGGCCACCGTCGTCGAAATGGATATGGTCGAATCGCTCGCCGTACTGGCTCCTGACATCAGTGCTGTTGTCCACGAAATGCAAAAAGAACGCGGCATGTCGGCTGGGTTCATTGGCTCTAAGGGTAAAAAATTCAGCGATACTCTGCCCACCCAACGCAAAGACACCGATGGCAAAATCAAAATCATGACAGAGGTTTTAGGTGCTTTTGATGCGGCTGCCGTCAGTGCTGATTTGGTCGAAAAAATAAAAATGGCACAAGGCGCCGTGGCTGAACTCTCTGCAAAACGCCAACATGTTTCCGATTTCAGCCTGACGATCCCGCAAATGGCAGGCTACTACACGCCAACCATTGCCAAGTTACTGTCCATTGTCGAAGAAATGGGGGTGCTGAGTTCCAACGTTGAGGTGACCAAAACCATCACTGCCTATACCAGCTTTATGCAAGGAAAAGAACGGGCGGGTATCGAACGGGCCATGGGGGCTGGTGGCTTTGGGGCCGGAAAATTTGCGCCCGCTATTTATCAAAAATTTATCAGCCTGATCGCCCAACAACAAACTTTCTTTGGGGCTTTCAGTCTGTATGCAGCACCTGAGCAGACAGATTTTATGAAAAAAACTTTGACGGGACCGATCGTCGAAGACGTCGATCGCATGCGTAAAATTGCCTTAAATAGCCCACAAACTCAATCTTTGGGCAATATCAGCGGTGGTCAATGGTTTGGGGCGATTAGCAAAAAAATCGACCTCATGAAACAGGTTGAAGACAACATTGCCGAAAAATTGTTGGCACAAGCCCTGGACATTCGTGACCAAGCCCACAACGCCTTCAGCTTTTATGTGGCTTTGGTGTCAACACTGTTGGTGGTTATGGTTTTGTTTGTGGTTTTAACGGTGCGTAGCATAGTCAAACCTTTGAACATTCTCACCCGTACGGCCATAAATATTGCCGAAGGCGATTTGAGTTCGGTTGTTTCGGTCATCTATAAGAAAGATGAAATTGGACAAATGGCCCGTGCGGTCCAGGTGTTCAAAGATGGGGCCATGCGTGTTGGTGCCATGACCGCCGAACAAGACTCAAGCCGTGCTTTGGCCGCTCATGACCGTTCGCAATTGATGAATAAAATGGCCGATGATTTTAACAAAAATGTTGGCGGTGTGGTGCAAACCGTGTCTTCGGCGGCAACGGAAATGCAGGCTTCGGCGGAATCTTTGTCGGCAACGGCCGAAGAAACCAGTGCTCAGTCCTCTGCGGTCGCTGCTGTTTCCAGTGAAACCTCTAGCCATGTACAAACGGTGGCTGCGGCGGCAGAAGAACTCAGCAGTTCGATTCAAGAAATCAGCAATCAAGTGAATCAATCCACAAACATTTCGGGGACCGCCGTGAGTGAGGCCCAGCGGGCCAACGACATGGTGCGCAGCCTGGATGTGGCGGCCAACAAAATTGGCGAAGTTGTCGCTTTGATTACCGATATCGCGGATCAAACAAACCTTTTGGCCCTGAACGCGACCATCGAAGCCGCCCGAGCTGGTGATGCCGGTAAAGGCTTTGCCGTGGTGGCTTCGGAAGTCAAAAACCTTGCCAATCAAACCGCCAAGGCCACGGAAGAAATCAGTGGGCAAATTGGCGACATTCAAACGGCGACGCAAGATGCGGTGGATGCCATCGGAGGCATATCCAGCACCATTGAACAAATCAGTGAAATTTCCGCATCGATTGCCGCCGCCATTGAAGAGCAAAGTGCGGCAACCCAAGAAATCGCCCGCAGTGTTGACCAGGTGTCAAATGGTACGGACGAAGTCAACAGCAACATTGCGGGCGTGACAGAAGCGGCCACAGAAACCGGCGTGGCTTCTGGGGAATTGTTGTCGGCGGCAACTGAATTGGCGCAACAGTCGGTGATTTTGAACGACGAAATGGACAAGTTCTTAGTTGAAGTTCGCAAGTCTTAAACGTATAGACTTTGTTCTTTTTTTTTTGAGCGTGCGGCAGGGATATTCCTTGCCGCACGTTTTTTTTGTCTCTGTGATTGTTGTCACTTCTTTGTCGTGTTGGATGCCCTAAAAAGGGTTCATCAACACTGAATAATAACTGAATAGAAGCTTCAGGGTTGGTTCAAGACAGACTGTTTATATTGAACTCAACAATCAGACGACCCCGGCAGTTTCGCCGTACAAGGATAAGGACTTTAGCGATGCATGACCCTGGAATGGTTTACTTATACGGTTACATTGTAATGTTCGCCGTCGCAGCCGCCACTTTGCAACTCGCCAAACGCGCGCTCGAATCCCGTGGCGAGGTCAGCAAACTGAGCGCTAAACACATCAATGGCCTTTGGTCCGTGGCTGGCGTCTTGACCATGGCTGGTGTCGTTAAACTCACCGTGTTCGCAAATTTCTATGCCGTTAACTCCATCTATACGCCAGCTTAAGTTTCCCCCTCCTTAAGCCAAGACAAAAGCCATCCGGTTCCCTCCCGGATGGCTTTTTTGTTGAGATCGCCTTAAGACTTGAAAGCCCCCTTCGCACCGTATATCGTTCGCCAGCTTGTTAAAGATGCGGGTGTAGCTCAATGGTAGAGCAGAAGCTTCCCAAGCTTAAGACGAGAGTTCGATTCTCTTCACCCGCTCCAAGCAACTTCCCAGATAATATAAGGTTTTGTGCGTTTCACGTTGTGCCGTGATAGGCACCGTTGCGACCTCCAGGCAAAGCAGACATTTTGATGACTTACTGCGAAGCGTGGTTACGATCAGGAAACAGTTTTTCTTGCTCGGGCAAGAAATTGAAGAGTATTTGTGGAGCGTTCATAAAAAGGGAATAATTTTTGAAAATTGCAAAATGTTCAATTTCCACACACGATGTATTGAGGGGACTTAACGTTTGTTCTGCACCTTATTTTGATACGAATGGTATGGGATTCTGATGTCAAATTCATGAATATCAAGATTGCCAGGAACGACAGAGGTTAAAGCATATCCATCAATATAATCGAACCCAGAACAGATTGCCGCCATCAACATAGAATTAGAACGGACACCGTGAATAAACGTGCTTAATTTATTTTTTTTGGCATTTTCAATGAAAGCATCCATTTCCTTTGTAAACCCATCATCGGTGTTGAGTTGGTTGTATGCATCTATGCCCACCCCATGAAGTCCGGCCGTAAAATAAGTCGATGAGGGCCTCTGAGTAATCAAAACTTGACCAAGTAAGGCACGAGAGTGATTGCGCAGAACTGAGGTGAATTCGATCAAGCGTGATTGAAGCACATCTTCAGGCAGGGCCATGATTTCAAAAATAACGCGGGTTTTGTTGTCTTCTAAAACTTTTTCAATATTAGACAAATATTTCATGCGACGCGGTGTCGAGGATAACGTTTCAAAATGCACAGGAATAGTGACCAAAGCCCGACTCTTCGCGGTGATCATTTGGTTGAGTTCTTTGGCAACGACATGTTGAGTCAGATGGTCCAGTTCAAAAATTTCTGCCGGTGAAGGCGACCGGCCTAGAACCTCGTACCCAGAGCTGAAGGACCCTTTATCGTTTTGACGAATGGGAAGACTTACGAACGTAGAAATCAGCTGGTTTTTGACAACCAACATAGGGCGGTAAATGTATTTTATATCATCCATCGTCAAAGGGCAGCTATAGCTTGCTGTGGTGGCTGACTCCAACCGACTTTTGTTGGTCTTTTCGATAAGGTCAGTAATTAAACTGTCATTGTTAAATGAATTCATGACTTTCACATCACCATCTTTATCAATAATGACATCCATGATATTCGACAGTCCGGTGGCCCCTTCACCGAGCAGGGCGCGGGCAATTTCTTCACTGATTAAATTGGCTTTCAGATGCCCTTGCAGTAGAGGTAGTCCATCAAAAACAACAAGATAAGTGATTTCATCTCGGCGAATGAAAAGATCACGTTCGCTCACTTCTGCTTTAAAAACACCTTCGATTTTTGTATGTATTTTTTCTAAGGACGTGTCCCACCGTTCCCCAACACTATCCTTAATTTTTGAAAGGTCGATCATATAGACCAAGTCTTTCATCTCTTCACCCCGATGGGATTTAAGAATGGCGTCAAGACCAGATTTAAATTCATCGAGTTCAGTTTTTGTCTTACCAGCCTGTGCGGAAACCAGTGCATCAGCATCGGTTCCTGGCCAAACTTTACCAAGAATGAGTTGAACCAAATTTTTACTATCCGGTGGCATTGCTTTGACTTTCAGGTTTTTACGCATCCAACACTTTTTTAACAGTGCTCAAAAGCTGCTCAGAAGAAAAGGGTTTGGCTAAAATTTCTTGAGCACCAAAGTCTTTCGCCATTGCTAAAAAATCAAGGTTTTTCATGCGACCGCCACCTGATGTGGCAATGACTTTAATGTCAGGATAGATACTTTTAAGATCAATAAGCAGTTCCAAACCTTCCTTATCTGGCATAATAAGGTCCGTCAAAATAAGATCGTAAGGTTCTGTTCTTTGCATCTCTATAGCCATGAGGCCATCTTCCGCCGAATCAACATCATAGCCTTCTGATTTAAGCATTTCGCAAATCGTGAACTGAAGAAGCTCCTCATCATCAACCACCCAAATACGTTTCATTTGCGTCCAGCCCCCTCGCCGAATTTTACAGCAATGATGTAATTGTACTCTATTTATCGTCGGCAAAAAATTCAATCATCGGGGACATCACGTTGCATTCCACAAGGTTGCCCAACGGGTAATTTCTTCAGCAAGCATTGGCTTGCCCATCCAGTATCCCTGACCTTCATCACATCCAAGTTCAGCAAGGACATTCCACACGGACTCAGTTTCGATTCCTTCTGCAACAACACTCATGCCCAGTTCATGGGCCAACGAAATTGATGCTTTTGTAATTGTGAGACACTCAGCATTTGTATCCAAATCCCGAATAAAGGCTTGGTCAATTTTAAGCTCGTTGAACGGTACGCGTACGAGCTGTTGAAGGGACGAGTAGCCTGTTCCAAAATCATCAATAGAAAGACCGAAACCCTTGATTCTCATCCGCGCAAGAATATCCATATACTTTGACAAGTCAGACATCAGCGCAGTTTCTGTGACCTCAATAACAATGTCTGAAATCTTTGCACCCATCTGTTCTGCATGGGTCGAAAGTTTCTCCGGAATTTCTAGATCAGACAAAAGTAATGGGGAAATATTGATAGATACCCTGATATCAAATTCGTCACGGGTCCACAGGCCGAGCTGACGAACGGCCTGCTCCGTTATAAGATCGGTAATCTCAGAGATCAGGCCGTTTTCTTCGGCAATGGGTATGAATTGACCGGGGAAAATCATCCCTTTGACAGGGTGTTTCCATCTGGCAAGGGCTTCTACGCCAACTAAGCTTCTGTTTGAGATGTTTACTTGAGGCTGAAATACGGGGAAAATTTGTTTTTGATCAATTGCAACACGGATTTCGTCAAGGGTTGGAAGCTCATCAGAGGTGCGTCTCTTCTCAACATCGCGCTTGTTACATTTCATCAACAGAGCCTCAAGCTCGTCAATGTGAAAAGGTTTTGACAGGATTGCAATTGGGTTGAGTTTGAGTTCTTTCGCCAACGCTTGGGCCGAATGAAGAATGCTTTTATCCTTGCCACTTATAAGGACAATAGAGGCTTTGCTGTGTTTTTCTGATAAAAACCGAAGCACCTCAATGCCATCAAGTTTGGGCATAAATATATCAATGACGATGACATCAATTTCATCGCTATACAAGAGACCAACTTCAGAAGAGTTGGTGGTGGAAATGACTTCAAATTCAGCGATTTTTGCTACGTCGGAAATAATCTGGATGATGCCTTCATCATCGTCGACAACCAGCAGCTTGAGTTTCTGTTTCAACATGTTGTGCCTGTTCCAATCAATGCAAAAACTGACCGCTTTTATGCTCTCATACGACGTATATTTAGACAAGTCCTATTCAGGCGGTGTTATGGCTTCCTTCAAAAGATTTTCTAGCTCCTCAACCTCGAACGGTTTGGTTAACATCCCAATAATAGACCTCCCATAAGCTGCACCAAGACGCTCAGCTAAATCTAGATATTTTCCATCGTAGCCACTGATCAAAATGATCGGCGTGCAGCACTTCCGTTCGGCCAGCCAGATCAGCAACTCATAACCGTCCATGTCAGGCATTACGATGTCCATAACGATGACCGATGGTGGATTTTCTGCCCAGGCGACTTGAAACTGAGCGGCACTGTTTAAGGCCTCAACCTTGTAGCCAACAAGCTTACCAACCTCTTCAACTAAGCTCAACATTTCGTGGTCATCATCGACGACCATCAACAGAGGCTTGGTCATGGATCAGTCCTCGTTATCTAAAATGTTTCGCACTGCCCCGGCGAGTTCAGATTGATTGTAGGGTTTATTCAACAGCGTATCAGATAATGCCTTAAACAGCGCAATGTCGCCGTTCACGGCTCCTTCGCGTTTGGATGTAAAGCCACTGGTGAGCAGAATCTTGACGCCAGGGAAAAGGCGCAGGGTTCTCTTGGCGAGGCCGTAACCATCCATTTCGCCAGGCATCACAACATCGGAAAACAAGAGGTTAATTTCAGGGTGTTCTTGAAGCACCTCAATCGCTTGTTGGCCGCTATTGGCCGCAAGGGTCGTGTAGCCAAGGTCTTCAAGGTAGGCCGCCGCCACATCCAGCAACCCCTGTTCGTCATCAACGACAAGGATGGTTTCATTGCCGCGCGGCAAGTCTATGGTTTCCTTCAGAACCTCCTGATCCACCTCACCCGTGTTCAGGTCAGCGCAGGGTAAATACAGACGAATAGTGGTGCCCCTGCCGGGTTCCGAATAGATCTTAATGTGGCCTTTAGAGCGTAAGACAAACCCGTAAACCATGCTCATGCCCAGGCCCGTTCCTTGCCCCGTCATTTTGGTGGTAAAGAACGGTTGGAACACTTTCTCCACCACATCGGGCGCCATGCCGACCCCCGTATCGCTGATGGAAACAAGGACATAGTTCCCCGCAGTACTTCCCGGGTTGCGGTGAACGTATTGATCATCAAGGAATTTGTTTTTTGTCTCAATCACCAATGAACCGCCATCGGGCATGGCATCGCCAGCGTTTAGGGCAAGGTTGAGCAAGGAATCTTCTAAGTCCCCTGGTTCGATGCTGACGGCGGGAATATTATCGGCAAAGTAGGTTTCAAGGGTGATTTTTGGTGTCAGAGATTTGGCTATCAGGTCTTCCATGTCTTTGATCAGTTCGTTAACGTCGACCAATTTTTGACCATAAGATCCCTGCCTGGAAAAGCCGAGGAGTTTTTTGGTAATTTTTGCGCCGCGCTCGCCGCCGGCATACGCCGCATCGACAAACTTCATGGCTTTGGGGTCATTCGCAAGTCTGCGCCGAAGCAGTTCTAAGTTGCCCATAATCACGCCAAGCATATTATTGAAATCGTGGGCGATGCCGCCTGTCAGTTGGCCAACGGCTTCCATTTTTTGCGATTAGCGAAGGGCCGATTCCGCTTGGCGCCGGTCTGTAATATCTTCTGCGGCAAACAGTATCCCTGTGATGGTCCGTTCCTCTTCATTCGAGGGGGCTTCATAAATGGGCACATTGTGAAAAGAGAAAAGCCGTTCTTCGCCCGATTTTACAACAAGAACATTTTCATAATATTCTACAGGTTTGATATCACCAGCCATGAGTTTTTCATAGACGCCCAACACCTCGCTTTGAATATTTTGTGGAACCAGCATCTCAACCCAATTCTTGTTGAGCAGTTCCTGTTCTTTATAGCCCAACAGGTCACAGCCTTTTGGATTGATGGCGGTTATGGTGCCTTTATCACCCAATGACGCGTACAACACTAGAGAAACATCAAGGTAATTTTGCGCAAGGTCACGTTCTTTTTTGACCTGATTCTCACTAGAACTCAAAGCGGCCTCGGTCTGTTTGCGTTTGGTTATATCGCGTCCAATTCCAAGAACGCCAATAACAGATCCGTTGGAATTTTTTAATGAGGTCTTTACCGTTTCCAACAGCACTTTGTTTCCATTATCGGCACATGTGACCCATTCCTCATTGGTGAGCGGGTGGTCAGCTAACATTGCCATTTTGTCATGGTCACGAAAAAATTGTGCAAGGTCTGCAGAGACAAGATCAAAATCGGACTTGCCAATAATTTCAGCCTCCTTTGCACCAAAGAAGCATTCGAAAGTTGTGTTGCAGGCAAGATATCTGCCTTCAAGATCTTTTAACCACATTAAGTCTGGTACGGTTTCAATAATTGTCTTTTTCAGCTGCTCACTTTCCTGAAGATCAGAATATGGTTTCATAAGATTCGATATGACGATGGCCTGGAAAATCAACCAGAACGAAAAGAGTTTGAAGATATGTCCGACTAAGTTCGACAACCCAAAAACATCAACATAAAATGTGAAAGCCAGCTCGGCGATCATGGTCAAAACAATGGATGCAGAGATCAGAACGCGTTCTTTTGTTGAGATGCGCATATCTTTGCGGCACATTACAATGAGGGCTGCCAGTAAGATCAAGTCGATCAGGTATTCGCTGTATATCTTAAAGTCAGTCAGGCCTGTGCCCTCGACAAATCCGGTCGGGAACTTTTCTAAAAAGATTAAAGTCGTTAGCCCAACGGCAATGGCCCCAAAAGCCGTTATTAGAAAAACGCCATTTTGTTTTCGCGTTGCGACAAACGGAGCGGCAAGCAACAGCAACGCCTGTGAGTACCGAGCGCTAAGCCAAAATTGCACAGAAAGGTTCCCGCTGCCTTCGACAAAGACATTCATTCCTTTGTAGACAAGGGTGTGCATGAGGTCGAGTGACCCAATCCAAAAAAAGCCGCAAGCTAAAAAGAGTAGAAAATTATTTTTGGTGAAATGTCTTGTGGACCAGGCAATCGAAAACATAACGAATGAAATGATGATTGCAACCAGTTCAATCATCGTGTGAAAAGCTAAAAAACTGAATTCGGAAACACCAAAAAGGATGACAGCCATAGCAGCCGGGGGCGCCCAAAGGCGCCAATTTGATAATTCTTTTAACGCATTGCAAGGCATGGTCATATTTTTATGAATTAAGACATATGGCGTTTCCACGCTCATTTCCCTTAATCTCCTTAAGGCGAAATTTCGCTTATTAGTATGAATGAATATACGTCAATAATCCAATTTAAAGTACGATTTTGTTCGGTTATGGATGTGCCTATGGCTATCTTCGCCTGTCGAGACGCTGTTGCCTTTGATCCAGCCACCACTGTGGGGTAGAGCCGTTGCCGCTTGACCCTGATGAAGGGGGCGGGGATGTGGATTGGCGGCGGCGTGAGGTGCCTGATGTACTTGCGCTCTCTTTTGCGGGCGTCCAGCGGTCGGTGAAGTGGCAGTTGCCGCAGCGGCTGGAAGACTCGCGGTGACGCCGATCATTGGGGGTCTTCTTTTCATGACAGGCGACGCATTGACGCAGCTCGCTGCGCGGCAAGTTTTCGTGCTTAAACGTTGCGGGTTTCCATTTTTTGGTCAAATGGCAATCCACGCACTTGTCGCCCGTGCTTTCGTGCAGTTTGTCCGTGGGCAGCTTATGACAACTGACGCACTGGTTAAGTTGCGCCTTGGGCAAGTTTTCATGCTTAAACGTTGCGGGTTTCCATTTTTTGGTCAAATGGCAATCCACGCACTTGTCGCCCGTGCTTTCGTGCAGCTTGTCCGTGGGCAGCTTATGACAACTGACGCACTGGTTAAGTTGCGCTTTGGGCAAGTTTTCGTGCTTAAACGTCGCGGGTTTCCATTTTTTGGTCAAATGGCAATCCACGCATTTGTCGCCCGTGCTTTCGTGCAGTTTGTCCGTGGGCAGCTTATGGCAACTGACGCACTGGTTAAGCTGCGCTTTGGGCAAGTTTTCATGCTTAAACGTCGCAGGTTTCCACTTTTCGGTCAGATGGCAGTCGACGCACTTATCGCCCGTGCTTTCGTGCAGTTTGTCTTTGGGCAGTTTGTGACAGCTAACGCATTGCTGAAGGTCTGCTTTGGGCAACAGTTCGTGTTTAAAGGTCGCGGGTTTCCATTTTTGCGTCAAATGGCATTGCACACATTTGTCCGAGGTCTTTTCATGCAACCGATCCGGCGGCAACATGTGGCAGCTGACACATTTTTGCAATTCGGCACGCGGCAACAGTTCGTGTTTGAAGGCCGCAGGCTTCCACTTTTCGGTCAAGTGACAAAGACCGCATTTGCCGGAGGCTTTTTCATGCAGTTTGTCGCCAGGTTTCTTGTGGCACGTGTCGCATTGTTCAAGAACCTCCTTGGCCAAGATGTCGTGTTTGAACGACGCCGGTTTCCACTTGTCTTGGACATGACAGTCTAGGCAAGTCTCGGCGGCTTTTTCGTGAATTTTGTCATTGGGCTTGGCATGGCAAGACACACAGTCCTTCGCCATTTTGGGTTCCAGCAAATTGTGCGAGAACTTGTAATGGGTGCGGTACACGGCCATGCCTTTGTGATCGGTGTGACAGGCCGTACAATTTTGTTGGGTCAGTTTTTGATGGAACGGAATGGATTTTGTGCGCAGGTCTTTTTTGACGATGGTTAGGCCCTTGGTGGTGCGCAAGCCAATATCCTTGATCTTGTGGCAATCAATACACTTCGCCACCGATACCCCCATAAACGGAGTGTGGCAGGAAAAGCAATCGGTGCGGATCTCATTGTGACCATCGACCACGCGCCCAGGACTGATCATCAAATGGGCGTAGACGATGGCGAGCACCGTCAAAATGCCTAAATTGATCCAGATAATGGTTTTGACGAATTTGCTCATTTCCAATCCCAAAACAACAAAATGCTGAAGATATGGCCCAGCGCAATCACGGCAAAGACCAACGAGATTGGGAAGTGCACGACCCGCCATTTGGCCATCAGGTCATAGGTCACAGAATCCCAAAAGATTTCCTGTTCGATTTCTTCCTTAGACATGCCTTTTAAACGATAGGTTTCTTGCATTTGCGTCAGGTGCACTTTTGATCTGTGCAACAAACGTTGACCGACCATGCCGCTTAACACATTCAGAACCATGCCCACCAAAGCCAGCCACGGCAGGATGGTGTTAAAATGAATGCCGCCATGAACCAAAATCAAAAGCGAACCGCCCCAGGTGAAGGCTTCGTGCATTTTCAATAAAAACTTAGGATTGCCAAATTTGATGATTTTGCGTTTACGTAGGGAATAGAGAAACGACAAAATAATCAGCACCGTGCCGGGAATCCCCAACCACCGGCCAATCCATTCCAATTGCATAAAGTGCAGCACCATATCGCCCAAGAGCGAGCCAAACAGCAGCAGGCTGAATTGACCCAAAAAGGGCAGAATTTCTTGACGGAAGAGCGTTTTATCCATGAGCGGGTGTTAGGCCTCCAACGTCAAGTTTTGCGTGGGGCGGGCGACACACATCAAGCAGGAGCCGGGTTCGGTATCAAAATCGGGCATGTGGGTATAGTCCACTTCGCCGCTTTGGATTTTAGTTTGGCAACACCCAC
>Ga0316203_1000581_pt1 | contig 40469 bp, 38 predicted proteins | sample 6monrhotite_MG_FD_204940 | JGI IMG/M metagenome (GOLD analysis project Ga0316203, IMG submission 204940) | Microbial mat bacterial communities from mineral coupon in-situ incubated in ocean water Damariscotta River, Maine, United States -... | ecosystem: Environmental > Aquatic > Marine >... | reverse complement strand
TAGAATAAGCTTAATGCTATATGTTGAGTCTCACGAATCCTCAGGACTCAATATCTTGCGAATAGGGGCAAAACTTTTTCGGTGATGCGGGGTGAGTCCAAGGCGTTTTAGAGCCTCTTGATGCTGGGCCGTGCCGTATCCAGCATTGTTGGCCCAGCCATATCCAGGGAACAAACCATCCAATTCGACCATCATGTGATCGCGTGCGACCTTGGCCTGGATTGAGGCGGCGGCGATCGATAATGACAACCCATCGCCCTTGATAATGGCGCGGGCCGGGCACGGTAAATGAGGGGGAATTTTATTGCCGTCGATCAGGGCAAAGTCGGGCGCGTTCGGTAAATTCTCCACCGCCCGCTTCATCGCCAAAAACGTCGCTTGTAAAATGTTCAGGCGGTCCACCTCTTCGACGCTGGCGACGCCTAACCCGAGCTGCACGCCATCCGCTTCGACCAAGCGTGCCAGCAAGGCTTCGCGTTTGGCGGCTTTTAATTTTTTGGAATCGTCTAAGCCTTGGCGTAAATCTAAGGGCAATAAAGTTGGGTCCAAAATCGCCGCCCCCGCCACCACGGGGCCCGCCCACGGCCCGCGTCCGGCTTCGTCAACGCCACAGACCAAACCCACACATTCGGCCTCAAAGGAAAAATCGGGCATGGTTACTTGGTGTCCTTTGGCTCGCTATCGGAGGCTGGCGCGGTATCTGGCTTGGGTAATTTTTTGGCCGCGCGTTTGGCTTTGACTTGCTTCGTTGCTTCAACCAAGCGTTTGCGCAAGCCTGCGGTTTGCCCGGTCGCCATGTTGATGCCCTTCATCGCCAATTCGGTTTCGGGGCCAAAGGCAATCGTCCACACCTCGCCCACCGTATCGATGCCGTCCGCCGCCATGCCGTGCAAGCGGCGCGCGGACATGGTCCACAACGGTGACATCAACAAACTCAACACCGTCACCGCGACGACCAAACGCGACGTTTCCGGCGGAATCACACCGCTGGTGACGGCAACACCCGCCAGCAAAAATGAGAACTCACCAATCTGCGCCAATACAATGCCCGACAACACCGCCACCGACCACGGTTGGCCCAAGGCCCGGATCACGCCCACGTTCAACGCCGTTTTAAACACCGTCACCATGAACAGAACCGCCATCACCAGACCTAAGTTCTGCCAGATATAATTTAAATCAATCAGCAAACCGATGGACAAGAAAAACACCATCATCAAAATCGATTGAATCGGTTTGACCTCGGCAAAAATGGTTTCTTTTAAATTCGAGTTGCCAATCACGAGGCCTGCAACGAACGCCCCATAGGCCGCACTCAAGCCCAACAAACCCGAAATCGCGGCGGCGCTAAAACAAAACGCAATCGCCATCAACGGGCCAAGCTCTTCACGCTTTTTACCGCTCAGTTTGGGCAACGGTAAATCTAACTTACGACCCCGGCTCAAATACCACACCAACCCCGCCAGCAAGCCAACGGCTCCGGTCAAGCTCACCAAGGTCATCCATTCAAAGCCACCACGGCCCATCACGCCGACCGTCAACATCATCGGCACCACGGCCATATCTTGGGCAATCAACACGCCCACCGCGATGCGTCCTCCACGGGTTTTGATCTCACCCGCGTCATGCAAAATCTTGATCGCCACGGCGGTCGACGACATCGCCACCACAAAGCCCATCAAAACCGCCATCTCAAGCGGCCAGCCAAAGACAAATGACAACAGCCAAAACACCAACATCGACGCCGCAATCTGCAACCCCGCCACCGCCGCCGCCAATTTCCAAATGCGCTTAAAAACCCGAAGGCTCAATTCCATGCCGATGACGAACAACAACATCAACACGCCCAGCTCGGCCAACACATTTATCTGGGCCAAGTCTTTAACCACGCCCAACGCCGACGGCCCCAACAACACCCCGGCCACCATGTAACCCAAGATCGCTGGCTGGCGAAGCCGCTCCATGCCCAACCCACACAAAAGCGCCGCCACCACCACCAAAGCAATGCCCGTCAAATCCGTGTGCACCGAAGCCTGCGCCGCTGTGTCGATAACTGTCTGTTCCATGAGCGGCAAACTAACAGTGAATTGCGACAAAAAGAATGCCTGATGTCACAGGGGGAGGATAATTTTTACACCGCGTGGGATTGCGCCCATTGAAGGCCTCGCGGGGCGTTGCCCCACACCCCGTTTATGACAACTCTATTGCGAATCGGTAGATGTTTCTGCACACTTAGGCATCATGGATATTTGCTCAAAACTTATCACCATCTGGGGCCTAATCATCACCGCGCTTGGCGTCGTGTTTATGGTGCTGTTTTTTATTGGATTTGATGCCATTTGGCTCTTCTTGCAGTCAATGAATGAGGGGACCGGGGCAATGCTTGGTTCCTTCTTTGGGCTTTTGGTTATCCTTGTCGGTGCATTTTTAAATGCTGAGTTAAATCGCAACAGAGATGACCGACTTCTTGCAAATGAGAGGGCTTCAATTGCAGCCGCATTAAAGTCAGAAGTCGAATTCATTGCTCTATCCTGTCAAATCAAAGGCTCGCTAATCCAAACAAAACTCGAAGATCATCTAAAAGATGAACGGGATGATAGCGCTCATTTCCTAAAGGATCACCTTCCCCCTTTTGCTAGATACGTCATATTTGATTCTATCAGTCATAAAATCGGCCTTTTTGGAATAGAAGCCTCGTCTGAGATATCTCACCTTTACAATGCTGTTTATGAATATGATGCAATCTGCAGAAATTTAAAGATCTAAAAAAATGGAATGCTAGAAGTGTCCAGTACTTATGAAGGGATTTCTAAGATAGCCGAAGATTTAGCCGCAACACTTTCCATCATTGTTGATCAAAATAAATCCACCTAATTCATAAGCGTGTTAACCTCCCTCCATGCTCACCATCATCATTCCCACCCTCAACGCCCAAGCCACCCTGCCAAAAACTTTGGCGGCGGTTTTTGCTCATGACTTGCCGGTTTTGGAGGTTGTGGTGGTGGATGGGGGGTCGAACGATCAGACCAAGCTTTTGGCGACGGATGGTGGGGCTAAGGTTCTTGAGTGTGAATCTGGGCGGGGGCGGCAGTTGGCTTTGGGGGCAGCGGAGACCTCTAGCGACTGGCTTTTGTTTTTACATGCCGATACGGTTTTGCCGACAAATTGGGAAGCGGATGTTTCTCGCTTTATGACCGATCCTATCAACACCCAACGGGCGGCTTATTTTAAGTTACGGTTTGATGATCCGTCTGCCGGAGCGCGGCGCGTGGCTAAGCTGGCGAATTGGCGGGCCAAGGCTTTTGGTTTGCCGTATGGCGATCAGGGGTTGCTGATCCACCGCTCGCTTTATGATGAGGTCGGTGGATTTAAGGCCGACTTGAAGATTATGGAAGACGTAGATTTGGTACAACGGCTTGGCCCCATGCGGCTTAAGGCGCTGCGTATTTTTGTCACCACATCTGCGGATAAATACCGCGTTGACGGCTGGTGGGCGCGGCCTTTGCGCAATTTGTTGTGCCTAGGCCTGCACCTTGCGGGTATGCCCCGGCGCTGGATCGAAAGCTTGTATACATGAGCCAACCACAAAATCGCCATTTGGTTTTGATGGGCAAGGCCCCGCGCATCGGGCGGGTCAAAACGCGCTTGGCTCGAGGCATTGGTTTGGTGGCAGCGTGGAATTTTTACCGTCGCAATTTATTGAGCACCGCTCAAAAATTAAACAGTCCCGGCTGGACCTGCTGGCTGGCGGCGAGCCCCGATCTTTCGCGGTTTACGCCCCGCCAGTGGCCCAAGCTTTGGACGCTGATCGCCCAAGGCGGCGGCGATTTGGGCCAACGCATGTTAAAGCCACTGCACGACTTGCCACCCGGTCCGGTGGTGATCATTGGGTCTGACATTCCTTATATCCAACCCCAAGACATTGCCGCCGCGTTCAAAGTTCTTAGGCACAATGATTTCGTCTTTGGTCCCAGCACCGATGGGGGCTATTGGCTGGTTGGGGCCAAACGCACACCGCGCGTTGTTGATCTGTTTAAAGGCGTGCGCTGGTCAACCGAACACGCGCTCAGTGACACCTTGGCAAATTTACCCAAGGGCTGCACAGTTGGTTTTGTAAAAACGTTGTCGGATGTAGACGAAGCAGAAGATTTAAAGATGCTCTTTCAAACGCGGCATCAATTCAACCATGTTGCAGGGCCGGGTGCGGCTGTCGAGTTGGTGGACTAAGATGTCGTCCCACGCGTCTTTACAGGCTCCTGGTGATCCGGGTAAGGCGAATAGATAAGTCCCGCCAGCAACCCCCGCCAGAGCGCGCGATTGAATGGTCGAGGTTTTTATTTTTTCATAACTGAGCATCCGAAACAGTTCGCCAAAACCGGGGATGTCTTTTTCACAGACCTGGGCGAAGGCTTCGGGGGTGACGTCGCGACCCGTGAGGCCGGTGCCGCCGGTGGTGATCACCGCGTCGATGGTTTCGTCTTCGACCCACCCTTGCAAATAGCTAGCGATCACATCGGCATCGTCTTTGATGATGTCGCGTTCGGCCAGGATATGTCCGGCGTCTTTAATTCGCGCCACCAAGGTATTGCCCGACTTGTCATTTTCAAACGTGCGGGTATCGGAAATTGTTGCCACGGCAATGCGAATGGGCAAAAACACGCGGTCTCCGTTAATTTGGGACATGGTTCACAGCCACCCGTTCAGCTTCTTGGCCCAACGCCTGATAAGACGGCCAGACACCGGACGCAACCGCGTCTAAAGACGGCGCAGATTGGCCCAATTGATTACGATAAATCCACAGGTTCGACAGCACGTGTTCGATAAAGCTGCGGGTTTCGCGACTGGGCAGGCTTTCGATGAAAAACAACGGGTCGTTCATGTGGTCAACATTACGCCGCCATTTGTTCAAATTACCCGGCCCACCATTCCACGCCGCCGCCATCATAAACAGATTGCCGTTGATTTTTTTGTCTTTGAGCAACATGGAAATGTATTTTTGACCCAGCTTCAAATTCAGCTCTGGGTTAAACAGTTTACTGCGTTTGTTCCAACGATAGGTCCGGTCCCGTGCCACAAAGCTGGCGGTTCCGGGCATCAATTGCATCAAACCCCGCGCCCCGGCCCCTGATTTGGCATTGGGGTTAAAACGAGATTCTTGACGCACCAGGGCGTAAATCAGCGCCCGATCAATTTTAAATCCACCTGTGGGCTGCCAGGACGGCAACGGATACGCCGCGCCATCAAAACCGCCACCATCGGGGAACAACATGGCATCTAAACGAATGGTCAGTTCCGCCATACCCGCTTGGGCGGCGATGGCAAGAATACCTTGGGCCATTTCCAGAGGGGCTTGGCGCGCCACTTGACGCATTTCTTTTTCGGCCCAAGCATCTTGGCCCACTTGCAACAAGGCCAACACGCGTTTGCCGCCGATGTCTTTTTGCAAAGCCCGAACGTCCTTGCCTTGCATGGACGGCATGTCCCAATTAAAGGCAAATTCGCGGCCTAAGATTTTGGTCGCCAGCATCCCATAAAACGTACGCGGATGGCTGGCGGCTTGTTCCAACAACGGCGTGACCTTGGCGGGGTTGCGCGCAATCAAATGTGCGCGCGCGGCCCAAAAAGAACTGGCGGCACTGGTCCAAGATGAATTGTCATAACGTGCTGCATTTTCAAAATGTGTGGCGGCTTTTTCAACGTTGCCAAGACGCCAATGGGCCATGGCAGCGGTCCAATGCGCCGATGACAAAAACTTACCCGAACGCTGGCTGGCTTTTTCGGCCCATTCAACAGCCCACTCATCGCGCCCGGCCATGAAATAGCCCTTAGCAAGACGTTCGCGGGCCCAATCCATGTTGTAGTCGTCAAACAATCTTTTCGCTTCGCTGGTTTGCAACATGCGTTTCACGGCCAAGGTATGGCCTTTGCGTAAATGGGTTTTGATGGTGATTTTCATCCGGGTAACGCGGCGGCGATCACTGCGCGACAAACGTTTGCGGATGGGCTTTTCAAGCGTGCTGGTTTTGTTCGACGCCTGATACAACGCCCGACCGACTTTGGGCCGGGTTGGATATTTCCAATTGCTGGGGCGACGACGCAACGCCAATTTATAAAGTTGGGTCGCATTGTGCTGGTCGCTGTAGACCGCCAACCAAGATTTTAATTCTTTGTACTTAGATCGGTATTTGGTGGGGTGCAGATAACGTTGAGCCAACACCTTGCCCATCAGCAAACGATCTTGCAATTTTGCGATCAGTTTATCTGCTTTGCGCCAATCGCCGTTTTCTTGCACCGCAAAAATTTTGCGATAAAGGTCCGCGTCTGCGGCTGATAAAACCGTTGGCAATTGAGCCTTACCCACCTGCATCACAGGAACCGAAGCAAGCTCAACAACGTCTGCGGCCTTAGCCGTCGCCACATAAAAACCCAAAAGGGTCATGACCAATGAAACGGCGCAGATCGAAGACTTAAAACGCATACGAACTCTCAATTTTTTCATTTATGTAAACACAACGCATGGGACCGTACAATAATCCCGCATAAATGTTGATAAACCTTATACAACAAGCAGCAAAGCGCTGCAAATTGACCATTTTTCACGCTCATTTGGAAATTTTATCTTTAATATCCAATAAATTAGCCCAAGCCTGACGTTTCATGGCGGGGGACTTAATTAAGAATTCTGGGTGATAAAGCGCGCAGGCCGCTATGGGATGCGACATTTTGGGTGTTTCATAGGTAAACCAGCGCCCCACCAATTTGCTGATGTTGCCTTGTTGGGCCAGCAAAGAGTGGGTGGTTGGTCCGCCCAATGTGATCAAAATTTGCGGATCGACAATTTCGATCATGCGTTCGACAAACGGCAGACAAACGGCGATTTCACCCGGCTGCAAACCGCGATTCCCCGGCGGCCGCCAAAACACACTGTTGGAAACAAAAACTTCGGATCGATCCACGTCAATCGACGCCAACATTTTGTTTAACAGTTGCCCGCCAGGCCCTACAAACGGCACCCCTTGACGGTCTTCTTGTTCACCGGGAACGTCACCGACCAACATCACCTTGGCGTCAGTTGGTCCGTCTGCAAACACTAAATTCATGGCGTTTTTTTTCAGCGCACAGCCGTCAAAAGCCTCTAGCGCGGCCCGTAAATCTTCGATGGTTTTACAGGCCCCGGCCACATCCACAGCCATTTTGATGGCGTCTTCCGAGGCCCCATGATCAACGGGCTGCACCGGCACCGGACCAAATTTTGGCGAGGATTCTGACTTGGGCGGCAACGCAGCTCGTTCGGCTTCGCTGGCTTGCAATACTTTTTCAGCCTCAGCTTGGCGTAACGCAAGCGCTTGTGAGGCCAAAGCATAACGATCCAAAGGCTGTTCGCCCATGGCTTCATCAACGCCAGTATTTAAATACCACGAGAGAATCTGCTGTGGATGTTGTAATGTTTCCATGACCGGAGACTATCATAAACTTTGCCATTTTGACCAATAGAGTTACAAAGCACTATGACAAATACGCAAGCCCCCACCCCACGCGAGTCCATGGCCTTTGACGTTGTTATTGTTGGCGGTGGCGTGGCGGGTCTTAGCTGTGCCATTCGCATCAAACAAAATGCCCACGAAACCGGGCAAAATATTTCCGTGTGTGTGGTCGATAAGGGCCGTGAAATTGGCGGCCACGTTCTGTCCGGCGCGGTCATAGATCCATGTGCTTTAAACGAATTGTTTCCCGATTGGCAAAAAATGGGTGCACCGCTCACCACCCCCGTCACCGATGACCTGTTCGTTCTGCTCACCAAAACCAAAGCTTTCAAGCTGTTCACTCCGGCGCAGTTGAAAAATCGTGGCAATTGGATTGGCTCGCTGGGGGCGCTGGCGCGGTGGTTGGGCGAACAAGCCGTGGCGTTGGGCGTTGATGTGTTTTCAGGGTTCCCAGCCACGGAAATTCTCTGTTCGCCCGAAGGCCAAATTAAAGGCATTGCCACTGGCGACATGGGGCTTGATGAAGGGGGCCAGCCCGGCCCTAATTTTGTGCGCGGTGTTGAGCTTATGGCGACCTACACCATTTTTGCTGAAGGTTGTCGTGGCTCGTTGTCCGAACAGCTTATGCAACACTTTAAACTGCGCGAAGACGCCTGCCCGCAAACGTATGGCCTCGGCATCAAAGAAGTTTGGGAAGTCGCCCCCGAAAAGCACAAGCCCGGTCGCGTCTTGCACACCGTCGGCTGGCCTTTGTCGTCTGACACCTATGGCGGATCGTTTCTTTATCATATGGACAACAACTTGGTGGTGGTAGGGCTTGTCGCGGGCTTAGATTATAAAAATCCGTATCTATCGCCCTTTGAAGAAATGCAGCGGTTCAAAACCCACCCTAAAATCAGCCCCCTGTTTGACGGCGCAAAACGGGTCGCCTATGGGGCTCGAGCCTTAAACGAAGGCGGTTTTCAATCGATCCCTAAATTGGTTTTCCCCGGTGGCGCCTTAGTCGGAGCCGCCGCTGGATTCATGAACGTGCCACGGCTCAAGGGATCTCACACCGCGATGAAATCTGCCCTGGTGTGCGCCGATGCCATTTGTGACGGGCTGACCCAAGAGACGCCCCCCGCAGAAATTCCCAACTATACTGAAAGCCTGGAAACTTCGTGGGTGTGGACAGAACTTTACAAGGTCCGCAACATTCGCCCGGTTTTCCGTTTGGGGCTGTGGCTGGGTCTCGCTTATGCGGCTTTTGATACCTATATCCTGCGCGGTCATGCGCCGTGGACGTTTAAATACAGTCCCGATCATGCGCATATTCACCGGGCCAGCCAGGACCATAAGATTGACTACGCTAAACCTGATAACGTATTGACTTTCGACCGCCTAAGTTCGGTCTATCTGGCCAATGTGAGTGCCGGGGAAAATCAGCCTTGTCATATAAAACTCAAAGATTTAACAGTTCCGTTGAACACCAACTTGGTGCTTTTTGATGGTCCAGAGACCCGCTATTGCCCAGCCCAGGTCTTTGAATTTTTAAACGAAGAAGACTTCGGCGAACGGTTACACATCAACGCCGCCAATTGCCTCCATTGCAAGGCTTGTGACATCAAAGACCCGACACAAAATATAATCTGGAGTCCTGCCGAAGGGGGCAGCGGCCCAAATTACCAAAACATGTGAATTGTAGAAGCTCTCTTGGACGGTTACACTCAGCTCATGACAAACATAAACAAGCGCCTAAAACCCATTTTGATCGTCGCCGCCCTTGGCACTTTGGCTTTAGCCTATTTGGCTTTGGCTCCAGATTCAAAGGCACCGCCCCCTGATACCGTAAAAACAGCCACGCCCACCGGCGCGGCGCAAGAACAAGCACCCGAAGTCAAAAAGGTGGTGAAGGCTGTCGCCGAAGGGGCCAGCCCTGCTGGTAATTATTTGGCTGGACATCACGCGGAAGCCATCGGCGAGACTGGTCGGGCGCTTGATTTTTATGGTCATGCCAGCAAAGACCAACGCATCGCCACGGCGGGTTTGTATAGCCGCATGTATGTTTTGGGTTTGACCCAAGGCGACCTGGATAAGGCGTTATTGTCCTTAAACCAGGCCGAAACGTTGGGTGCAAAGGCGCCGTTGTCAGACTTATCGCACGCCGTTACGGCCATGAAGATGGGCGATTACGACCAAGTCATCAGCCTATTGTCGAAGGACGGCGGCGGTATTTCTCAACTGTTAAGTCCGACCCTGATCGCCTGGGCCGAAATGGGGAAAGGCGATCTCGGCGCTGCCTTAGCTGCTCTTGATACGATGAAGGACAATGACAAAGTCCAACCCATGCGCTTTCTTCACACCGCCCTTATCCAAGATTTTTCAAAAGAAGAAGCGGCCGCCGCCGTCTCCTTTAAAGCCTTACAAGGCCAATCGGGACTTTCGCTGCGCACGGTTCAGTTGATGGGCACAAACTTAGAGCGGCGCGGCCTCGCTCAAGAAGCCTTAGCGCTGTACGAAGCCTCTTCCTCTGGTGTCGAAGCGGAAATTTTAATCCATGAAGCCCAGGCCCGCATGGATACCAACACCCGCCCGTTGCTGGACGTCGACAGCCCTAAAAAAGGCGCTGCCGAAGCCCTTTACGGTATTTCCACCGTGTTGTTGGTTCAGGGCAGTTGGGAAAGCGCATTGGCGCTCGCCAACATGGCCTTGCACCTGCGCCCTGACTTTCCCGAAGCTGCCATGATCGCAGCCGGGGCCATGGAACAAAATCGACGCATCGAAGACGCCAATCAGGTTTACGCCACGATTCCCAACAGCTCGCCGCTGTCTTGGCTGGCGCAACGTCACATGGCCAACAACTATGATCGTCTGGATCAAACCGACAAAGCCATAAAATTGCTGCGCGCCATGGCTGACGCCCATCCGATCCGTGAACGGCCATTGATTGAACTGGCCGATATTTTGCGCAGCCACGAACGTTTTGACGAAGCGATCACTGTATACTCAGAAGCCTTAACGCGCGTTCCCACGCCCCAAGCCGCCCATTGGGGGGTCTTTTATGCGCGCGGCATTTGTTATGAACAGACCAAACAGTGGCCCAAGGCCGAAGCCGACTTTATCCAAGCCTTAGCCTTGCAACCCGACCAACCGATGGTGCTCAATTATTTGGGCTATTCGTGGATTGATAAAGGTCTGCATTTAAAGAAGGCTTTGCAAATGATCCGCAAGGCCGTCGAATTGCGCCCCCGTGACGGCTATATCGTCGACAGTTTGGGATGGGGTTTGTACCGCATGGGCGATTATAAACAGGCCGTCAAAAGGCTTGAACGCGCGACCATGCTGCGCCCGGCCGACCCTTTGATCAACGATCACCTTGGCGATGCCTTGTGGCAGATCGGACGGTTTCGGGAAGCAAAATTTCAATGGCAGCGGTCTTTGGATTTAGATCCCAAATCCGACATTGTCGATATTGTGCGCCAAAAGCTTAAACATGGCCTAACCACAGGCCAACCCACCAGCTCACCTGAGACCCAGAACACCCCGTGACCCATTACACCGAACACGCTCCGGCCAAGCTGAACCTTTACCTGCACGTCACCGGACGGCGTGAAGATGGTTATCACACGTTAGACTCCCTGGTCGCCTTTGCCGATTGTGGCGATACCGTCACCGTCGCTCCCGGCCAAGGTCTTAGCCTATCGGTAACCGGGCCTTATGGGGATCAGGTGCCGTCTGGGCCCGAAAATCTAGTTTTAAAGGCTGCCGCCCTGTTGGCCGACCGATTCGGTATTGAGGCCCAGGCCCACATCACCTTGGAAAAAAATCTACCCGTCGCGTCTGGCATTGGCGGCGGGTCCGCAGATGCAGCTGCCACCCTGCGCGCCTTAAGCAAACTTTGGCAACTTCAGCTCCCCGATGACGCCCTTAGGCTTGCCGCTGACCAAATCGGCGACGGTTCAGAGGCCCGATTGGCGTTACAAACTTTGTTCACGTCCTGGCGCGATGATTTAGACGACGACAAGATGTCTCAATTGGCATTGGACTTAGGGGCCGATGTGCCTGTCTGTTTAGAAGGTCGCACCGTCTATATGAGCGGTATTGGCGAACAGCTGACCTTAGCCCCACCGTTGCCCAAGGTGTGGGTGGTGTTGGTCAACCCGCACACGGCTTTGTCGACTCCCGATGTTTTTAAAGCCCGCACCGGGGACTTTTCGAATCCGGCGCCCTTTTATGAAACGCCGAAAGATGCCCAAGACTTGGCGCACCTATTAAAAGCACGCGGCAATGACCTTTGCGGACCTGCCATGACCCTAGCTCCCCAAATTGGCGATGTGCTCAAAGCCCTTGAAGGCCAAGACAATTGTCTACTGGCGCGGATGAGCGGATCGGGAGCCACCTGCTTTGGCTTATTCACCAATCCAGCCTTAGCGCTTAAGGCAAACCAGCACTTAACGCAAAAACACCCCAAATGGTGGGTACAAACGGCACAATTGATGGATAGTCCCATCTCTGAAAACTGGCTGCACATCAAGACTTCTGATGAAAATTGAGAAAAGCATCATTCGGTACTTGCGATCTAAAACGTTTGCCCCTATTTTCCCCTCCACTGATGGGGCGTGGCCAAGCGGTAAGGCAGCGGCTTTTGATGCCGAAGAGCGTAGGTTCGAATCCTACCGCCCCAACCAAGTCCAAATCAAAACGCCTCAAACCTTGTGTTTGGGGCGTTTTGAGTTTCATAACTTAACCTGTCACAATAAGCGTCCAACGCCTTTCATCAGCCGCCCAATGCCCGCAGAGCGAAAATCCTTCCATCGGTAGTTGTGTTCACCTATGGTTTGCTCTGATGCGAATGCTATCTGGGAAGTATCAGGCGAATGAAAGAGCAAATGTCATGAACGAAAAAAGCAAAGCAACCATCGCGGACAAGCACCCAATAAAAACTGAATTAGAGGCGAGCAAAACGTATTATTGGTGCAGCTGTGGGCTTTCGAAAAACCAACCCTTTTGTGACGGATCTCACGCCTCGACATCGTTTAAACCCCAGGCCTTCACGGCAGAGGCCGATGGCGACGCGTATCTGTGCCAGTGCAAGGCCACAGGTAATCCGCCCTATTGCGACGGCACCCACAAAAAGCTGGGAACCGCTGAAGCCGGCGACCCTGTCCCCAATCTTGACACGAAAATGGGCGCCATGCCCAAAGTAGAGCCCACGCCGGAAGAACCAAGCGTCGCGTTTATCCACGAACTGGCCCGAGACGGGCTTACAAAACTGGGGCACCACGGCCCCATGGACGCCATGGGCGTGCCGCGCAAAGATTTACCCCTTTGGGCCGACATCCAAATTCTTGCCGCCCAAATGGCGACACAACCGCTGCAGGATGACGTGAAGGTGGGCACGGAATTAATCGTCGGTCCCCGTGCGAAAAAACCGTTAATATTGGACATCCCCCTTTTTGTTTCAGATATGAGTTTCGGCGCACTCTCCATGGAGGCCAAGCTTGCCCTCGCCAAAGGCGCGGAACTGGCGGGGACCGGAATATGTTCCGGAGAAGGCGGTATGTTGGCGGAGGAACAGGCCGCCAACAGTCGATATTTCTATGAAATGGCATCCGCCCAGTTCGGTTGGGATTTAGGCCATGCCGAACGCGTTCAAGCCTTTCATTTCAAGGGTGGACAAGGAGCGAAAACCGGCACCGGCGGACATCTGCCGGGGGCCAAGGTGACGGAAAAAATCGCTAAAGTTCGGGGCCTTGAACCGGGTCAAGACGCCATCTCGCCGTCGACGTTTACCGACCTCCACACGCCCGCCGACTTCCGCCGTCTGAGTGATGAAGTACGCGAGCGTTCCGGCGGCATTCCCATCGGGTTCAAGCTGTCTGCCAATCACATCGAAGACGACATTGACTTCGCTCTTGAAGCTGGTGCGGACTACATCATTCTCGATGGACGCGGTGGTGGTACGGGGGCAGCGCCAACCTTGTTTCGCGATAATATTTCCGTGCCCACCATTCCCGCTTTGGCCCGTGCGCGCAAACACCTAGACGCTAAGGCGGGACGGGATGTAACGTTAATTGTCACGGGAGGCCTTCGTCTGGCTGATGATTTTGTCAAGGCAATGGCGTTGGGAGCGGACGGCGTGGCTTTATCCAATTCAGCCCTGCAGGCGATTGGCTGCGTCGCTGCACGTATGTGCAACACCAACAATTGCCCCACAGGAATCGCAACGCAAAAGCCTGAACTGCGTAAATTGTTAGATGTAGATGTTGGCGCCAAACGTCTTTCCACGTTCCTTGAGGCCTCCGTGCACCTGATGCAGCTCTTAGCCCGCGCCTGTGGTCACGATCACGTATCTAAATTTAGTCAAAATGATCTCACCACCTGGAAACGTGAAATGGCTGATCTCAGTGGCGTGCCTTTCGGTGGCGTTGGACCTAAAAAACAACGGTGATCTGCCTCTCTAAACGTGAGCCGCGACGAATGAGAAATTTTTGGGACTTTGAGCTTGGTGCGCATGGTTATGCAATTGACCGAGAAGACGGCTAGCCACCATGTTCAGCTCTAGTGTGTGGCCTTGGTCTTTAAAAGCATTTTTTCGATCTCTAAAAACGCTCTGTCGGAAACATTAATAATCGAGATGGACTTGTCTGAATAAAGTAGACAGCACCTCGCTCTTTAAGCTGCCATATTTTCATACCTCATTGGGCTGATATTGCCCAGCGCAGAATGGCGTCTACGACTGTTATAGAAGTTATTGATGTAATTTCTGATCAATCGTTCAGCCTAGAGGGTTTGCCTTCATTAGCGAACAAAATATAGATCCTTCTATCTCTCAACAGGCATTCGTCGCCATGTGGTTCAATGAGAGTATGGATTCTATTTATGAACATGGGTTCGAACGCGGCATCCGTGATGCAGGATATGATCCTGTCCGGATCGACAAAAAAGATCACATTAATAAAATTGACGATGAAATTATCGCAGATATTCGCAGATCACGGTTCATAGTGGCTGATTTCACCAGTGAAATGATTGCACTAGGTGAGACACAAACCCACATTCCTCGGGGTGGCGTTTATTTTGAGGCAGGCTATGCCATGGGACGCGACATCCCCGTTGTCTGGACATGCCGTAAAGATATGATTGACTTAATCCACTTTGACACACGTCAGTTCAATCATATTACGTGGGAAACACCTGAAGACCTCGCCAAACAACTACAAACACGTATTGAAGCTGTCATAGGTGATGGCCCCCTAAAGAAACGATAACCCGCCAATCGGTCTAGAGTACTTTGTCTAAACTATAAAATGAATGGTTTGGACCCCAAACTGGGTCTCCGGAGACTTTCCGGCAAAATGGGCCATTTCGTCTCTCCCTAAGCGTCTCTGTCCAGCACCCTTACCGCCAAACGCCCCGGAACTGCGGGGTTCCAGGGCAGATATAGTTTGGACCTGGGTTCGTATGAGGGGGAAGTGGTGGGCCCGGCAGGACTCGAACCTGCAACCAGACCGTTATGAGCGGTCGGCTCTAACCAATTGAGCTACAGGCCCATCTTCACGGTGTGCTCAACGTGCTTATAGCAATGATTTGGCAAACAAAAAAGGCCGAAGCTTGAAGCTTCGGCCTTTTTTGTTTCTGTGTGCGAGATGCTCTAATAATCCAAGAAGCTGCGCAATTTGCGCGACCGGCTTGGGTGTTTGAGTTTACGCAGCGCCTTTGCTTCGATTTGGCGGATGCGTTCGCGGGTGACCGAGAACTGTTGGCCGACTTCTTCGAGCGTGTGGTCGGTGTTCATACCGATGCCAAAGCGCATCCGTAGGACCCGTTCTTCGCGCGGCGTTAGGCTTGCCAGCACGCGGGTGGTGGTTTCGCGCAGATTGCCGTTAATGGCGGCATCCAAAGGCTGTACCGCGTTTTTGTCTTCGATGAAATCGCCCAAGTGGCTGTCTTCTTCATCGCCGATGGGGGTTTCCAAAGAGATCGGTTCTTTGGCAATCTTCAAGACCTTGCGGACTTTTTCCAACGGCATAGACAAGCGCACGGCCAATTCTTCCGGAGTCGGTTCGCGGCCGATTTCATGCAACATTTGACGTGACGTGCGCACCAGTTTGTTGATGGTTTCGATCATGTGCACCGGAATACGGATGGTGCGGGCCTGATCGGCGATGGACCGGGTGATGGCCTGCCTGATCCACCATGTAGCATAGGTCGAGAACTTGTAACCGCGACGATATTCAAATTTATCAACCGCTTTCATCAACCCGATGTTGCCTTCTTGAATAAGGTCCAAGAATTGCAGACCACGATTGGTGTATTTTTTGGCGATGGAAATCACCAGGCGCAAGTTGGCCTCGATCATTTCTTTTTTCGCCTTAGCGGCTTCGCGTTCGCCTTTTTGCACGGTGGACACGATGCGTTTGAATTCACCGACCGGCAGGCCAGCTTCTTCTACACGGCCCTTGATGCTATCGCGAATGGCAATGATATCGTCGCTGTGATTGGCGATGAATTTCGGCCACGCTTTACCGGGAAGCTGTTGAACTTTTTCGATCCAGTTAGGATCAAGTTCGCTGCCTTGGTAATGCTTGATAAAGTCTTCGCGTTTGATGCGGCATTTGGTGGCGATGCGCAACAGCTTGCCTTCAAGGCTCATCATAGCGCGGTTGATGCCGTACAATTGGTCAACCAGCTGTTCAATGCGCGGGTTATTCAAATGGACTTCGTCCATCAAGTCGATCAGTTCTTTGCGCAACTTCAAAAAGCGCTTTTCTTGAACATCCTTGAATTCTTCACCACCTTGCATACCGTCCAGACGTTTAACTTGTAAGCGGTGCATTTTTTTATAGGTTTTGGTGATGGCTTCAAACGTTTCCACAACAACCGGAGTCAGCTTGGCTTCCAAGGTTGCCAGCGACAAGTTGGTGTCGGGATCGTCGTCTTCGTCATCGTCTTTGTGCTTGCTTACACCTTCGTCGTCATCGCTTTCGCCGTCCGTCTTTGTAGACTCTTCGTCGTCACCCGATTTAGGCGCTGTATCGTCTTCGGTTGTTTCGCCTGCGTTTTCGGCGCCATCTTCGTCTTTATTTTCATCGGCATTGGCCACGGCTTGATTGTTCGGGCCGCCGCCGTACGTGGCATCCAAATCAATGATGTCGCGCAGCAAAATTTGTTCGTCGATCAAGGCATCATGCCACGCCACGATGGCACGGATGGTCAGCGGGCTTTCGCAGATGCCGCCGATCATCATTTCCCGGCCGGCTTCGATCCGTTTGGCAATGGCAATTTCGCCTTCGCGCGACAGCAATTCCACCGATCCCATTTCCCGCAAATACATGCGTACAGGATCATCGGTCCGACCAACTTCGCTTTCCGACACATTGCCAGCCGCGCCCGCGCCGGGTTTTTCTTCTTCTTCGCTGGTATCGGGATCACCCGTTGCGGCGGCGGGGGTTTCTTCGGCCTCGTCGCCTTCAATGACATTGATGCCCATCTCTGAAAGCTGGCTCATGGTGTCTTCAATTTGTTCCGAAGACACCTGATCGGGCGGCAAGGCGGCGTTGAGTTCGTCATAAGTGACAAACCCACGTTCCTTACCCAGTTTGATCATTTTCTTGACGTTAGCGCCCAGGGTGTCAAGCAACGGAGCATCTTGACCTTCAGCGGGTTCTACTTTGTCTTTCTGCGCGTCATTCGTAACTGCCATGTGATACGTTCGTTCTTTCCCGTGCCCCTGGTCCCACAACGTTTTGCGGCCCCTAGAGATCAATTTTTGCCATCCGCGAAAGTGTTTAAGCCTGAACTTAAACACCGAAAGCCCCGGTTTGGGGGCTTCTTTAGCGTGTTAGTCTTGGACCGTCTGTACCTGTTTTTGTAATGCGAGGAATCTATCAAAGTTTTCCTGTGTTGCATCGACGGCTAAGCGCCGCTGGGCTTCTAGGTATTCGGTCTGCAAATCACGCCTGCTATATAATTCGTATGTCTCGTTCCAACCTTCTAACGCCACGTCTAGTTCTGCTTTTGGGCGAGCAAAATAGGCATGCCCAAAGACCCGAGAGCTTATAAGTTCATCGAGTAATTTAGAAAATCCAGTATCCTTGAGATGGCGTTGCAAAGCATCAGAGTCAAGACCCGGTTGCCCGGACAGTGTCTTTAGAGCCTCTTGACGAAGGTTGTCAAGGGAAACCGTTGAAAAAGCAAGTGTTCCCAGACGCTCGCCCACATCGTCAAACAGCGCTGGATGGGTAATCAAGGTGCTTAAGAGAATCTCTTCGCGGGCCTTTAACATGTCGAGCTTTGCGGATTTCACAGCCTGCTGCTTGGCTTGGCCTTCAAACACCGAGGCCCGGGCTGGTGTTTTGCCGCGATTTTTGCCGCCTTTCCATTCTTCTCGGGGCGCGCGGCCCAACGCCCAAACGCGATCTTTAAAGGTTGATTGAAAATGCGCGCGCACGGTGGCGTCTTCGATTCGTTTAAAGTGGTCTTCTAAGCGTTTTTGCAAAGCCGCACGGCCTTCTGGGCTATCGGTTGGACCTGCGGCCAATTCCATGTCCCACACCAACTGCGACAACGGCTTGGCAGCGTCCAAAACCTCTTGAAAAGCTTTGGCGCCGTGTTTTGTTACCAAGCTATCGGGGTCTTCGCCGGCATCCAAGGTGGCAAAGCGCAGACCAACGCCGGCGCGCAACAACGGCAAAGCCCGTTCGGCGGCCCGCACGGCGGCCCGCGCCCCCGCTTTATCGCCGTCAAAGCACAACACCGCTTCGGGCATAATTTTCCACAGCTCGCCAATTTGCTCTTCGGTCAACGCGGTGCCCAAGGGGGCCACGGCGCCTTCGAAACCCGCTTGGTGCAAAACGATCACGTCCATATAGCCTTCGGCGACCACCAACGCCTGTCCGGCGCGGGCCGCCACTTGGGCCAAATCCAGGGCGTACAGCAAACTGCCCTTATGAAACAGGTCGGTTTCCGGGCTATTTAAATATTTTGCCGCCTTGGCTTCCGAATCCATGATCCGCCCGCCAAAGGCCACCACCCGGCCCCGGCGGTCTTTGATGGGAAAGATCACCCGGCCGCGAAAACGTTCATAGGCCGAGCCATCATCCCGCAACACGATGAGCCCGGCCGCGACCAATTGGTCATCGGTGATGCCTAATGTTTTTAAGGCCGTTTGTAACCCTTGGCGTTGATCGGGGGCATAACCCAAACGGAATTTTGTGATGGTGTCTTTCGACAGGCCGCGATCCACCAAATAGCTTAACGCTTGCGCCCCGGCCCCCGCACGCAGCTGGCTTTCAAAATAACGGCACGCGGCTTCGACCACGTCATAGAGGCTTTTCTTGCGTTCTGCGCGTTGGCGTTCTTCGGGGGTGTCTTGCGGCACCTCCATGCCGACTTCGGACGCCAATTGTGCCACGGCTTCGCGAAAGTCCAGGCCTTCGGTTTCCATCACAAAATCAAAGGCCGAGCCATGGGCACCACAGCCGAAACAGTGATAAAAGCCCTTTTCTTCATTGACCGTAAAAGACGGGGATTTTTCTTTGTGAAAGGGGCACAGGCCGGAATGTTCACGGCCTTTTTTGGTCAGGCGAACGCGCTTTCCCACCACACTGGCTAAGCCAATGCGTTCACGCAAGTCATCCAAAAAGCGGGACGATATCGCCATAGGGCCCCTTTAGGTTGGTGTATGTTGGCCTGAAATCTTGACGTTTAACCGCCGCAGAGCTTTGCCTTCACGACGCCACTGGCTTTGCCAAAATCCATAGACCCGGCGAAACGGTCTTTAAGGGCAGCCATCACGCGGCCCATGTCTTTCATCGAAGACGCTTCCATCTCGGCCAAGATCGCATCGATGGCGGCTTGCACCTCGTCTTCATCCATTTGTGTGGGCAAGAAAACTTCAATGACCGAAATTTCCAAACCTTCGCGTTCGGCCAGTTCGGGACGGCCCCCTTTTTCGTACATATCCATACTGTCGCGACGCTGCTTGATCATGGATTGCAACATGGACAAAATTTCATCGTCCGCAATGCCTTGGGTGTTGCCTTTGGACCGGGCCGCTATGTCTCGGTCTTTGAGAGCCGCTTGGATAAGGCGCAGCGTCGACAAAGGAATGGCATCCTTGGCCCGCATGGCGTCTTTGGTTTTTTGGGTAATTTGATCGCGAAGCATAAAATCCCCCCCTGGAATCCCATCCTCTTGGGACCATCCCAAGGCAGATTGCAAAGAAAGGAGGCACATTAGCTGAAAACGCGTTTAAAGGCAACAGGGATCGAGTTTGCAAGTCACTGAAAACAAACGATTAATTTATAAATCTGAGTCTTGACGTGGCGCTCAGATTCCCGTAAACACACTCAAATCGCCGTTTTGCAAAAACCTTCGAGTCTCGCTCGGGTCCTTTTTGGACCATTTGCAGCCCGGTTAGCCACACCTGACCTTGAGGATCGCCGCCATGGCCGAGACCCAGATTAACGCCCCCACCGCTTTGGAGGGGACGAGTCCTTCTGCGCCAAACGCATCATCAGATCACGCAAACAGCACGCGCCCGGCGGGTTGCAACGCGGCCCTGGTGCTCAGCGACGGTTCGGTCTATTGGGGTCGCGGTGCCGGAATCGAAGGTGTTGCGTTGGGCGAAGTGTGTTTCAACACCGCCATGACGGGCTATCAAGAAAGCCTGACTGATCCGTCTTTTGCGGGCCAGATCATCACCTTTACCTTCCCCCACATCGGCAACGTCGGCACCAATGTGCAAGATATTGAAACCGATGCGCCAGCGGTGCGGGGCTGTGTTTTGGCCGCCGACATCACCGATCCGGCTAACTTTCGTGCCAATGAAAGCTTTAACGCGTGGCTGATCGCCAACCAACTGGTCGCCATCAGTGGCGTTGATACCCGCCGTTTGACCCGGCGCATTCGTGACGGAGGTGCGCCCAACGGGGTGATTTTGCATCTGCCCATGGATGACGCGGACGCGGGCGGCATCGACACCGAGGCTCTGGTCACCATGGCGCAAAACTGGCCCTCGCTTGAAGGCATGGATTTGGCCCAGGCCGTGACGTGTAAAGATGCTTATCAATGGCAAGAAACAGAATGGACGTTGGAAAACGGCCACGGCATCCAAGACAATCCCAAACACCATGTGGTCGCGGTTGATTTTGGCGCCAAGAAAAACATTTTGCGCTGCTTGGCCAATGCCGGGTGCCGCGTCACCGTGGTTCCGGCCTCGACCTCTGCCGCCGATATCTTAGCGCTCAACCCCGACGGCGTGTTCCTCAGCAACGGTCCGGGTGATCCCGCCGCCACAGGCGCATACGCCGCGCCGATGATCCAAGACATTCTCAAAAGTGAAAAACCCCTGTTCGCCATTTGCTTGGGCCACCAATTGCTGGCCATCGCCATCGGTGCCAAAACCCACAAAATGCACATGGGCCACCGGGGAGCCAATCACCCGGTTAAAGACTTGGAGTCCGGCAAGGTCGAAATCACCAGCCAAAACCACGGCTTCGTGGTCGACGGCAAAACCCTGCCCAAGGGTGCCATTGAAACCCACACCTCGCTTTTCGACGGAACTTTGGAAGGCCTCCGCCTAGAAAACCTCCCCGTCTTCTCCGTCCAACACCACCCCGAAGCCAGCCCCGGTCCAATGGATAGTCACTATCTGTTTGATCGGTTTGTGGAATTGATGGAGGGGTAAGAGTTTTGGCTCGTGAAAAAATAAATTTTGACGAACTAGAGGATACCGTTGCTGTAGCAATGTACTTGGAGTTCATAAACGATGGAAAACGGGAATTAGATTCAGATGAAATTTCTGAAATCTTGCAAAATAAATTTCCTAAGAATGCCATAACTTTATTACTTGAAGACTTAACAAAACGAGGTGTATCTAGAAAAATACACAAGTTTCAACTTGTTAAAGACCCAATGGACCCGCTCGACATTGCCGCTCCTAAATACAGATTAACAAAAAACTGTATTCAGTATATTGAAGACCTCCCGGATGACACATTCGCCTCTTTCGAAGCACTTTGTTTAATAAAACCTGATATTTCAAATGATGTTGAAAAAATTCCCGCTTCCGATCGCATTGTAAAACGCAGTGACAATGAAGAAACTTGGTCACATGCTGCGGAGGGCGTGACAGCACTCTATGATACCCTTGTCGAAGCAAATGATCATGGTGAACTAGATGATGATGAATTTGAGCAAAAATTAAGTGAGGTTCGTGCATTGCAGATAATGCTGGATGCCCCCCAGGTCCAATGGGACGTCCTCGACCAATTCACCAACAAAACCGTTAAATATCTTGCGATGAAGTTTGTTGACAAGGCTATTGGAATAGCTGCCTCAGGACTACTTGTCTACTTAACTGCGTTGCGCTAGGAACCTTGTAAATGCCAAAACGTACAGACATTAAAAGCATTCTCATCATTGGCGCGGGGCCGATTGTTATTGGTCAGGCTTGTGAGTTTGATTATTCGGGCGCTCAGGCGTGCAAGGCTTTGCGCGAAGAGGGGTACCGGGTGATTTTGGTGAACTCTAATCCTGCCACCATCATGACCGATCCCGAAATGGCCGATGCGACCTATATCGAGCCGATTACGCCGGAATTTTTGGAATTGGTGATTGCCAAGGAAAAGCCCGATGTGATCTTGCCCACCATGGGCGGCCAGACGGCGTTGAACGCGGCCATGGCGCTTTCGGCCAATGGCGCGTTGGACCGTCATAATGTAGAACTGATCGGGGCCAATGCCGAAAGCATTGCCAAGGCCGAAGATCGGTTGTTGTTTCGCAATGCCATGGACAAAATTGGTTTGAACACCCCCCGTTCGGCGGTGGTCAAAACCTTGGACGAGGGCCACATGGCGCTGCGCGACGTTGGCTTGCCCGCGATCATTCGCCCCAGTTTTACCATGGGCGGCATCGGCGGCGGCATCGCTTATAACTTAAAAGAATTTGACGAAATCGTCTCAGGCGGCTTGGCCGCGTCTCCGGTTCATGAAGTGTTGGTCGAACAATCCGTGTTGGGTTGGAAAGAATATGAAATGGAAGTTGTTCGCGACAAAGCCGACAACTGCATCATCATTTGTTCCATCGAAAACATTGACCCCATGGGCGTGCATACGGGCGATTCCATGACCGTGGCCCCGGCGTTGACCTTGACCGACAAAGAATACCAAATCATGCGCAACGCCAGCATCGCTGTGCTGCGCGAAATCGGCGTTGATACCGGCGGGTCCAACGTTCAGTTCGCGGTCAATCCCGATGACGGCGAATTGATCGTCATTGAAATGAACCCCCGGGTGTCGCGTTCGTCGGCCTTGGCGTCCAAAGCCACCGGGTTCCCGATTGCCAAAATTGCGGCGAAATTGGCGGTTGGGTATACGCTGGATGAATTGAAAAACGACATTACGGGTGGCATCACGCCCGCGTCGTTTGAGCCAACCATCGATTACGTGGTCACCAAAATTCCCCGTTTCACATTCGAAAAATTCCCCGGTGCCGATCCTTACCTGACCACCGCTATGAAATCGGTGGGCGAAGCCATGTCGATTGGTCGCACCTTTGCCGAATCCTTGCAAAAGGGTTTGCGGTCTATGGAAACCGGATTGACGGGTTTGAACGAAGTTGCCATCGAAGGCGTTGATCCAGAAAGCACGCCCGAAACCGTCAACGTCGATGCGGTGATCGCCGCCCTGTCCAAGCCAACCATCGACCGTTTACTGGTCATCGCCCAAGCGTTTCGCCATGGTTTAAGCGTCGAACGCATTCATCAGGCCTGTAAATACGAGCCTTGGTTCTTGCGCCAGATTGAAATGTTGGTGAACGCCGAAGCCGAGCTACGTGCGAACGGTTTGCCGACCGATGCGGTTGAGTTGTTAAAATACAAAAAGCTAGGGTTTTCCGATGAACGCTTAGCCGAACTGACCGATATCACGGCCACCAAAGTATTGAGCCGTCGCATCGCCCTCAACGTACGCCCTGTGTATAAACGGGTCGATACTTGCGCCGGAGAATTTCCGTCCAAGACACCGTATATGTACAGCTGTTACGAAGGCGATGGCGTCAATCCACCCGAATGCGAAGCCGACGTTTCAAACCGCAAGAAAGTCGCCATTTTGGGCGGTGGACCGAACCGCATCGGCCAAGGCATCGAATTTGATTATTGCTGTGTCCACGCCGCCTATGCCCTGAAAGACATGGGCATCGAAGCGATTATGGTGAACTGCAACCCGGAAACCGTGTCGACCGATTACGACACTTCGGACCGTTTGTATTTTGAACCGTTGACCGAAGAAACCGTTATTGAATTGATCAGGCGCGAACAAACCAATGGCGAATTCTTGGGCTGTATCGTGCAATTTGGCGGCCAAACGCCTTTGAAATTAGCCAATGCCCTTGAAGCCGCAGGCATTCCTATTTTGGGCACCACGCCGGACGCTATTGATTTGGCCGAAGACCGCGAACGGTTCCAAGAGTTGCTGAATCAATTAAGCCTCAAACAACCCGCCAACGGCATGGCCCGTTCAATCCCCGAAGCCGAAGCCGTTGCCGAAAAAATTGGCTTTCCGTTGGTCATGCGGCCCAGTTATGTGTTGGGCGGACGCGCCATGGAAATCGTCCACGATCATGGCTCGTTGATGCGTTACCTCACCACCGTGACCGTGGCCTCAGACAACAACCCGGTGCTGTTGGACAGTTACCTGCAAGACGCGGTCGAAGTGGACGTTGATGCTTTGGCCGACAGCACGGGTGATGTTTTCATCGCGGGCATCATGCAGCACATCGAAGAAGCCGGAATCCATTCCGGCGATTCCGCGTGCTCTTTACCGCCCTATTCGCTCAGCGACGCCATCATCGAAGACATCCGGGTGCAAACCAAAGCCTTGGCCATTGCGTTGAAGGTTCAAGGTTTGATGAACATTCAATTCGCCGTCAAAGGCACCACGGTGTACTTGTTGGAAGTCAATCCACGGGCTTCACGCACCGTGCCGTTCGTTGCGAAAGCCACCGGCATTCAAATCGCCAAAATCGCCGCCCGTTTGATGGTCGGCGAAACGCTTGCCAGCTTTAAACTTGGTGAACGGCCCAAAATGCAACACGTCGCCGTTAAAGAAGCCGTGTTCCCGTTTGCCCGTTTCCCCGGCGTTGACATTATCTTAGGCCCAGAAATGAAATCCACGGGTGAAGTCATGGGCCTTGACGATACCTTTGCCAAAGCCTTTGCCAAATCGCAATTGGGGGCCGGGACCGTCCTTCCGACCGCTGGAACCGCGTTTGTTTCGGTCAAGCCTGGCGATAAAGCCGCCATTGTTGATATCGCCCAAAAGTTGGTCGAACAAGGCTTTCACATCATCGCCACCGAAGGCACCGCCGAACACTTAGCCGCCAACGGCATTGCGGTGAAACGGGTCAACAAGGTGTTGGAAGGCCATCCTCATTGCGTGGATGCAATTTTGTCGGACGACGTTCAGTTGGTGGTCAACACCACGCATGGTGCGCAAGCCATTTCCGATAGCTTTTCCATCCGCCGATCGGCCCTGACCAATACTGTTCCGCATTACACCACCATGGCCGGCGCTGCCGCCGCTGCCAGTGCAATCGAAGCCTTGCGTGCCGGAACACTTGATGTGAAACCATTACAGGATTATCCTAACCAAGCGTCGTAACAAACGCAGACAGAACCCTGATAAAAACGGCCCTAACCAAGGCATTGGCGGGCCGGGGTTGTTTTTATACCCGTTCCTTATTCGTGCAGAAAAGAGAGTCCGATGGACAAAATACCAATGACCGCAGGTGGTCTTAAGCAATTAGAAGACGAACTGCGAAATTTAAAAGACAATGAACGCTTGGCCGTGATCCGTGCCATTTCCGAAGCGCGCGAACATGGCGATCTTTCGGAAAATGCCGAATACCACGCCGCCCGCGAACGCCAAAGCTTCATCGAAGGCCGCATCAAAGAGCTGGAATCCATCATCAGCTACGCCGACATCATCGACCCGACGAAAATGTCGGGTGACGTGGTGCGTTTTGGCGCCACCTTGCTGCTTGCCGACGAAGACACCGACGAAGAAACCATCTACCAAATCGTCGGACAGCATGAAAGCAGCATCGAACAAGGCAAACTTTCCATCAGCGCCCCGTTGGCCCGTGGCCTGATCGGCAAAAGCCTTGGCGACAGCGTTGAAGTCAAAACCCCCGGCGGGTCCAAGTCTTATGAGATCGTGAAGGTGGATTACATCTAACCCCCCTTAAAGCGAACTTAGCCACAAACACAAAAAGGCCACCCCAATTGGGTGGCCTTTTTGTGTGCGCGGGCGCTGGGTGCGAAGAGCACAGCCACTGGCTTTCTGTGTTTATTTCGCCGTGCCTTTTTTTTCTGCAGCCAACCTCAACGCTTTCAAATTTTCGGATTTTTTTCGTGATTTTTCTGCTCTTGCTTCTTTTTCTTTGATGAGTTTCTTATCCGGGTTTTTAGGTGGATTACGATCTTTAAACACGTCACGATCACCGCGTTCAATAGCCGCTATCATTTTGTCATCGGCAGTGTTTGGTCGTGTTGATCCTGATCCCATTATGCTACCTTCTATGCTATATGTTGCTTACCAAGTTTCAGTTCATTTCCTAACTTACTTATGAACCAACCTTTAGGCAATTTAAATGGCAATCAACGACAGAGAAGGCTTTAAAAGCGATGCCCCCGAAAATAAACCCACTGAAACTGAATAAATTGCAATTGCGGACCTTGTTGCTGTTTCAGGAACTGGCCAGGCACCCTGAAACGGCCACTGTTGACCAGGATACGGGGGAGGTTCTGTTATCGACCCTGCCGCATCCGCACGGCGATCATGTCCACATCGGCGGACTTGTGGTGTCATCAACCGACGCCAGTGGGTTCGGGAACAAGTCTGTATGGATCGCTCTGGAAAGGAAGGGGCTGGCACGTTCCGGCTTCCCGCTTGCAATCACGCTGACGATCGCTGGCATCGCATACGATACCGGCCTGTCTGATCGTATCGCCCAACCCTCAGACCATTAAACCTCAACCGGAACCCCTGGTATTTGCTTGGTGGTCCTAACGCTGAGCGCGGATTTGACCACGTTTACGTTTGTGGCGGCGGTGAGTTTGGTGGTGAGGAAGGTTTGGTATTGAACCCAGGTGGGGGAGACAATTTTAAGCAGAAAGTCAGTTTCACCAGCCAGCATGTGGCATTCGCGGACTTCGGGCCAAGATTTGACCAGGGCCTCGAAGATATCGAGATCGGCTTCGGCTTGACTTTTGAGGCCGACGTTGGCGAACACGGTAACATTAAAACCCAGGGCTTTGACATTCAAGTCGGCGTGAAAACCTGTGATTAACCCAGCGTCTTCTAAGGCCCGCACCCGGCGCAAACACGGCGGTGCAGAAATTCCAGCCCGGCGTGCCAGCTCTACATTCGTAATGCGACCGTTCTCTTGCAAATCATGCAAAATACGCCTATCAATTCGGTCGAGTTTCACGCGACTATGGTTCATAATATTTCAAGCTCCCACTTAAAGAGAGTAATTATATTACTCTGGCTGTGCGTGCAAGCCTTATCCGTTTTACACTGAACAACCTCTCGACTTGCCCCTTGCACCGATGCCCCTTACTTTATGGGGGTAACCCAACCGATTCCTTTTGGAGAGCTTGCCGACATGTCCACCACCCACCATACCAAAGCCCTTATCGTTGGTTCCGGCCCCGCCGGATGTACCGCCGCCATTTACGCAGCGCGGGCCAATTTACAGCCCCTTATGGTGCGCGGACTGCAACCGGGTGGCCAGCTGACCATCACCACCGATGTGGAAAATTACCCCGGCTTTGCCGACGTGATCCAAGGCCCGTGGTTGATGGAACAAATGGAAGCCCAAGCCACCAACGTCGGCGCCCAGATCATCAGCGACACCATTGAAGAAGCCGACCTGAGCAAACGCCCATTTACGTTAAAAGGCGACAGCGGGGACATCTATACCTGTGACGCGTTGATCATCTGCACCGGGGCCACCGCGCGCTGGTTAGGGTTAGAGTCTGAAGAAACCTTCCAAGGCATGGGCGTTTCAGCCTGTGCAACGTGTGATGGGTTTTTCTATCGCGGCAAAGACGTCGCCGTCATTGGCGGCGGCAATACCGCCGTAGAAGAAGCTCTGTACCTAGCCAACATTGCCTCGAAAGTGACCTTGGTCCACCGCCGCGACGAATTGCGCAGCGAGAAAATTTTGCAAACTCGACTGCTCAACCATCCCAAGGTCGAAGTCTTGTGGGACACGGTTCTAGATGAGATTGTCGGCAACGCACCGGGGGGCGATGGCATTCCCGGCGTTACAGGGTTGAAGCTTACCAATGTAAAAACCAAGCAGTCATCTGAAATCAATGTTGATGGCGTCTTTATCGCTATTGGTCATTCCCCCAACACGAACATGTTCAAAGATCAGTTGGCGTTGGCAGACGGTGGGTATATCGTAACCACACCCGGCAGCACGGCCACGTCAATTGCCGGCGTTTATGCGGCGGGGGATGTGCAAGACCACACCTATCAACAAGCCGTCACAGCCGCAGCAACCGGATGCATGGCGGCCTTAGACGTGGAACGCTTTATTGCCGAACAAGCGGATTAAAACAAAGCGACCCTAGCGGAGAGAGACGATGGAACGGCGCGACGAGGGACAAGGCATTCAAGACTGGGACAAGCTGCGGATTTTTCACGCGGTGGCCGAAGCGGGCAGCTTTACCCGCGCCGGGGAAATTCTCAATCTCAGCCAATCGGCCGTGTCGCGGCAAATCAGTACGTTGGAACAAAGCCTGGGCGTGGCGTTGTTTCACCGCCATGCGCGCGGATTGCTGCTGTCGGAACAAGGCGAATTGTTAGACCGCACCACGCGCGAAATGTTCACCAAACTGTCGTTCACCACGGCGCGTATCATGGATACACGCGAACGGCCCTGGGGACCTTTGCGCATCACCACCACGGTTGCTTATGGTTCCATCTGGTTAACCCGGCGGATTAAAGAATTTCTTGAAGAATACCCCGATATTGATGTGTCGTTGGTGTTGTCTGATGATGAGTTAGATATTTCCATGCGCAAGGCCGATGTTGCCATTCGCGTCCGTCCGCCGACCCAACCCGACCTCATTCAACGCCATTTAACCGATGTTAAATACCGTATTTATGCGGCTCCCCAATATATCAAACAATATGGTATGCCGCGCACAGTTGAAGAGCTCGACGACCACCACCTCATTGTTTATGGCGAAGCCGCAACGCCTCCGGTGGAAAACCTCAATTGGCTGCTTAACGTTGGAGCCGGTGAAAAAAGCCGCCATGCAATTTTGCGGGTCAACAACATCTATGGCATCTATCGGGCCGTGCGCAGTGGCATTGGCATTGGGGCATTACCAGATTACATGACTGGCCATGCAGAAGACCTTGTTCAGGTCATGCCAGAAGTCGAAGGTCCTGGATTTAGCACTTATTTCGTGTATCCAGAAGAACTTCGGAACTCAAAGCGCATTGGCGTCTTCCGTGATTTCTTGGTAAACCGTATCCGCCAGGATGCCTTACCCACATCATAAATCAGGTTTTGTGCGCTACATCACCAATTGCTTATATATTATGGCAACATTGTGCCAGGGCTATGCAGTGGGTGCATGGCAGATACAATGAACGGGCGTTGGTGCAAACCCTTTCCACCCTCTATATTCATTAAAGTAGATGCTGCTTAGCAATGTCTACTCTGGACGATTTGTCCGGATGGGTTCCCAGTTCCGCCTCCCTCCCTCCCCCCCCTCGGGACACGGAATTGGTTGAATCCTACGTCTCCCCCCAGACGTGAAACGTCCCTGTTAGACTCGCCCCTGGATCTTTTAGATCTGGGGGCTTTTTTTCCAAGGACTTAAGCGTAAATTGAGAATGAATACAAGCTGAATACGGTCTTCAGATTAGGTTCAATAGACAACGGCTATACCAAGACCAACACTGACGAAGCGACCAAAAATAACAGCGGACTTTCGATAATGCCCGCAACAAAGGACGAAAACGATGCACGACCCTGGAAACGTCTACCTTATTGGCTATGCCTTTCTGTTTGCCCTGGTAGGCATAACTTTGTATTTCGCCAAACGCGCCCTTGACCAGCGTGGTGAAAACACAAAATTGACCAACACCCCAATCATCGCGTGCGCCTCTGCAGCCGCCGTATTGGTTGGTGCGGGCGTTGCAAAAGTCACCGTTTTTGCAAATTTCTACACGACCTATTCTATTTACACGCCTGCTTAAAGCAGCGTGTGATCAGGTGAGGCCTAGCCTCCCGCCCTAAAGTGGCCGAGTTCCATCCCCCCCCCTGGACCTCGGCCATTTTTTTATTTTTAAGTCTGTGAAAACTTGTGGCTACGTAAAGGTTACGGGGCCAAACGTCTTTTCATGAAGATCAAAGGCGCTTTCAATCAACCCCGTTTCATCACGACGATCTGTCTTAACACCGCCAATGCGCGTCAATTCCAACTCCAGCGCTTCGAACAAAAGCAATGCAATGTCCTTTTTTGCTTCTTCGCATGAAATCTTATGCGCGGCCACAATCGCATCACTCAGCCGTAAACTCGTCATGGCGAACCTCACTTTGTTTGCTGGCTCAAAGGATTACCCCTGTAGTATAGCAAATTTCGGCGGGCATTGGAATTGGCATGGCGGATGCAGATTCGAGATGCTTCTTGATACAAGGCCTCTTTAGAGCAACTATCTATAGTATTGCTAAATAGATTCGCAAGCAGGCGCCATGACCGATAAAGAATTCAAACCCATCTTTCATATCCTTCACGACCTACCGACCAACAATGATGCCTTCGGCCCGCACCAAAAAATCGCCGAGACCCTGGCAACAATGATCGCTGGGCCTGCAGAAACACCCGCGCCAGATACCGACCACGCAGGTTACTTCGTCGCCCTAGAAGGTGGCTGGGGATCGGGCAAGTCCACGGTCGTGAAAATGCTCAGGGACTGCCTGGGTGAAAACAAAGACATAGAAAGCCAAACCATCATCTTCGATGCCTGGGCGCACAGCGGCGATCATTTGCGGCGGGCTTTTTTAGAGGTGTTGATTGAAGGACTCATCGCTGAGAACCTCCTTAAAAATCCCGAAAAATGGAAACAGAAGCTCGAAGGGCTTTCGGGTCGCTTAAAGGTAAATACTGAGAAACGAACCCCGACCTTCACATTCACAGGCAAATGCTTTGGACTATCCCTGTTATTAATGCCCATCGGAGGTCTTCTTGCCTCAAGCGCCCTGGGCAAAACCCCATGGCCTTGGCTTATAGACAACCTCACATGGCATGTTTGGTTAGGTCTAGGGCTGACCTTTTTACCGCTGTTCGTTCTTGTCTTAACTTGGGCGTGTGCTCACCTCTTCGGAACTGAAGAACAAATTAAAAACACTAGCTCGATCCTATTTAATCGCTCGGATGACAAGATCACCATCGAAACACAATCGGACCCCGACCCTAACTCAATAGAATTTCAACGCCTCTTCCAAAAAGCCATTAAACAGGCTTTATCGAATACAAAGCGAAGGCTGATTCTGGTCATCGACAATCTAGACCGCCTTCCCGCCAGCGATGCCATGTACCTTTGGCGCACGCTGCAAACCTTTATCGATAAGAACGAACATGGAATGCAAGGCTGGCAGGGCAAGCTGTGGACGCTCGTCCCTTATGATCGGGGAATCTTGGAAAATCACTTTCAGGAAAGTTCTTTTGGACTTGATACGACAGCTTCCAAAGGTAAACGTGAGAATGGACTCGGTCATTTTGAAAAGATTTTTGATACCAGCCTCCATGTCCCGGCCCCAGCACCAACACTGTGGCAAAACTTCTTCAAAGACCTACTCACCCAAGCCTTTCCAAACGAAAGCCCCAAAGATTACGCCAAGGTGATCGATCTCATGGAAGCTATTGGTGGTCTCGACTACACCCCAAGATCCCTAAAACGCATCCTTAACAATGCTGGACCACTCTATATTCAATGGCGGTCAGAGTTTTCATTAGCTGATGTTGTTTTTTATGTTTTGCAGGGACGCGGTTTGAACACTTATTTGAATGATGAAGGGCCACCCATTGTGGCTGTTCTTGGCAATGGCTATATGAACAAAATGAAAGCCATTGAATTTAATGCCCCTGTTGAAGTAGCTCGGGAGTTTCAACTCATATCTGCAATTGAAAGTGCGCGAAATCAATCCGGTGGAGATGGCCTCAAATCTATTGAGAAGGCATCACGTAATTTCAATCAATTACTGACATGGTCGTGTCAAAGGAGCTTGCCATATAGTAGCTTGGGGGAAATTTCCCTCTGTGCGCACAACCTTATAACATCAGGTATTTGGAAGCGTCTTGAACCTGATTATTCAAATAAGCTCAGAAATATTTTTATTTCTAGCATTGAACAAAGTAACAATATCCTCTCTGTGAACGTACTTTCAGGGGGCCCTGTTTCTGAAGGATTAATTCACATCCATTCTATCTGCAATCAAATCTCAATATCTAAATTGATAATGGAACGTGTAATTACAACATCAGGAGAATTACAACACCTTAGGCAAACCCAAGCCCTTCCTTTTGCTACAACTATCGAATCTATAGCTGTAGCAATCTACGAAACTGTGCCCAATATATTTGATGTTGAGATGATAAATAACATTATAAACCATGTAGCGATCAAAAAGGGTTTTGACCCTGAACGTATTGATGCCCTCAAAGCAAAACTCAGTTCCCATTTAAAATAAATAAGACGGCCCCATTGGAGCCGCCATATTTATCAACTGGCCTCGTCGCGTTAGGCAGACGTACTAAGCAGCAGCCCTGTCTAAGTTCAGGCGTGCGTCTACGGCCGCAAACATGGCTTTTTCGCCAGCTTCAACGAATGTGGGTTCGGAGGGTGTTTGTTCAGAATACTCAACGATGCCTTCGGTCACAAAGACAGACACCTTTTCGCCTTCGGTGGCGTCAAAGACTTGCGAGGCAATTTCGGCCTTCATGGCTTTCATGAAATCCTGAGCCGCCTGAACATCCAGCCCCGGTAAAATAATAGCGACTTCTTTGCTACGGAAACGACAGACCAAGTCGCCGGGGCGCACAAACTCTGAGATCACTTTTGCAAAACGCCGCAAGATCAAATCCCCAGGTTCATAGCCATATTTTTCATTTATTTCGCACAAGTTATCAATATCGAACATCAGCAACGACAAGGGCGTGCCAGCTGTTACGGAATTATCAATTTCTTTTTTAAGCGTTCTATGAAAAACACGACGGTTCCACAATCCGGTTAGCGCATCGTGGGTCGCCAATTGTTCAATGGTTTCTTCATCGGCCTGAATTTTCTTGATAACGGCATTGATCTGCCAACCAAAAAACAAACTTAAAATAATACCAACAAACAGACCTGAGATCGCCATAGATGAGCTGCTGGACGTATAATAAACGCCTGAAAAGGCCGCCCCGGTCCACATGACCAACGCCAAGCCGAAAATAACCTTCACCAGCTTATAGTTGATGGGTATGCCCTCCTTTTTCTTGCGAACGTATAGCGCTTTTGACAAAACGATTCCGCCAACCGTGAACATCAAAGCGTAACCAACAAAATATAAACTGTGCATTTCCATTGTTTTTTATGTCTCTCATTTTAAATAATCAAGGTGATTTTCTCATACATCATATAAATCAATGGCGTAATTAAATCTATAAGACCAAATGATTAGGTGTAATAGCCACACTGTGTAAGTGGTCTAGTCTTGATTTATGAGTTGAATGTTGTTTTCCCATAAAAAAAGGCGACCCACGAGAGTCGCCTTTTTAATAGTTTGTTTTAAAAGACTACTTCAACGCGTCACAGGCCCGTTTGATGCGTGCGCAAGCATCTACTAGGAGATCGTTTGACGTTGCGTAGGAGACGCGGAAGTAGGGGCTGAGGCCGAAGGCTTCCCCATGAACAGCCGCGACGCCTTCGGATTCCAGCAAATACGTCACCACGTCGCCGTCGGTTTCAAGAACCTTGCCGTCAGGGGTCGTTTTCCCGATCAATCCGGCACAGCTTGGATAGACATAAAACGCGCCTTCTGGGGTGGGGCAGTCTAGCCCATCAACATCGTTCAACATCTTCACCACCAAATCACGGCGCACTTTGAAGGCGGCGTTGTTTGATGCAATGAAACTGTGATCGCCGTTCAGGGCCGCCACGGCAGCGGCTTGGCTGATAGACGACGTGTGCGTGGTGGATTGCGATTGGACCTTGTTCATGGCCTTGATCACGTCCGCTGGACCTGCCGCGTAGCCTACCCGCCAACCGGTCATGCAATAGGCTTTGGATACACCGTTCAGTGTTAAAGTGCGGGCATAGAGGCCGGGTTCAACCTGGGCCGGAGTGACAAATTCAAAATCATCATAAACGATCAATTCGTACATATCGTCGGTCATCACCCACACATGGCTGTTTTCGGGCTTCATCAACACATCGGTCAACGCCTTCATATCCGCGCGGGAATAGGCCGCCCCGGTCGGGTTAGATGGAGAATTCAAAATCAGCCACTTGGTTTTGGGCGTGATTGCCGCTTGCAGGGCTTCTGGGGACAGCTTGAAGCCTTCGCTGACCGGGCAATCGACAATCACCGGCGTGCCTTCGGCCAGCAGGGTAATATCGGGATACGACACCCAGTACGGGGCCGGGATAATCACTTCATCGCCCACATTGAGCGTCGCCATCATGGCGTTGTAGATACTTTGCTTGCCACCGCACGCCACCTGGATTTGATCGGGCGTGTACTCAAGGTCATTGTCGCGCTTAAGCTTGGCACAAATGGCTTTGCGCAGCTCCATGGTGCCCGGAATGGCGGTGTATTTGGTGGCCCCGGCATCAATAGCGGCTTTGGCGGCGTCTTTGATGTGGTCGGGGGTATCAAAATCAGGTTCCCCTGCGCCCAAACCAATAACGTCATGACCAGCCGCTTTTAATTCGGCGGCTTTGGTGGAAACGGCAATGGTCGGCGAAGGTTGAATACGGCTCAAACGATCAGCAATGAAGGACATGTCCTAGAAACTCGCTTATAAAGTTGAAATATGGACGCACGCGCCCGGCTCGCCCGAAGGCATAGAAAATCGTAATACGTTGTGTTAGCTCACCTTTGGCTTATCAAACACGATGCCGTAATGGTACGGCGGCAGTTCGACAACACCGTGCAGCTTGAACCCGACCGGAATGACTGCGTCCATCACTTGTTCAGGCGACAACCGTGATTTGGTTTGGGGCCCTCGGGGTTCCCCCAAAACAATAGTGTCATCACGCGAACGTTGATGCCAATTAACGATGGCAAGCTGACCGCCCGGCTTCAACACATTAAAAACATTGCGGGCCAACTGTTGACGGTCTTTGACCCCATGAAACGTGTTGGCAATCAGCACATATTCAGGGTTAGATGGCAATTTTCCGACCAAATCATAAGCATCGCATTCAAACCAGCGTATGGCTTCTTGGGGAATTCCGGCGTTATCCGTCCGGTTTTTGGCTAGAACCAAGGCCTCTGGATCAATGTCCAACGCCATCGTTCGACCAATGCCGCCAACGATGTGCGCGATGGTGGCGGTAAAGTGCCCTTCGCCACAACATAAATCCAATACAGAAACGCCAAAATCAATCCCCAAACCGCGCAACACAGCTTCGGGGTCCGGCCATAAGGCCTGCCACCAATCGCTGTCGGGCATGGCAATATCTGGAATTTTTCCGGGATGGTTCATCGGCGTTCCATGTCGTTGTTAACGTTCCTTAATAAATTCATAACAGGATTCTCAAAGCTTGGCGAGTCTATGATGAAGGTTGCGATTTAGCCCTATGTGCCTATAACAAAACCATGACCGATCTTGTGAAACCTGGATACCTTGCTGATGCGCGGCCAGCCCCGTTAGAGGGTCAACCGTTTGAGTTGGTGAGCGACTTTGAACCAGCGGGCGATCAACCTGCCGCGATCAAGGAATTGTTGGCGGGATTGGCCGATGATGAGCAGGATCAGGTATTGTTGGGAGTTACCGGGTCGGGTAAGACGTTTACCATTGCCCATGTCATCGCCACCACCGAACGACCAACTTTGGTATTAGCTCCTAACAAGACTTTGGCGGCGCAATTATATGCCGAAATGAAAAGCTTTTTCCCCAACAATGCGGTGGAATATTTCGTTTCGTATTATGACTATTACCAGCCCGAAGCCTACGTGGCGCGGTCCGATACCTATATCGAAAAAGATGCGTCTATTAATGAGCAGATCGATCGTATGCGCCATTCAGCCACGCGCTCCTTGTTTGAACGCCGCGATGTGATTTTGGTGGCTTCGGTCAGTTGCATTTACGGCATTGGGTCGGCGGAAACCTATGCCGACATGGTGGTGAAGCTGGAAGTGGGCAAGGAATATGCTCAGGACGATGTTTTGAATTCCTTGGTGACACTGCAATACAAACGCAACGACCAAGCGTTTGGCCGGGGTGCGTTTCGGGTGCGCGGCGATGTCATTGAAATTTTCCCCAGCCACTATGAAGACCGGGCTTGGCGGTTGAGCTTTTTTGGCGATGAATTGGAAGCGATTTACGAGATTGATTCTCTGACCGGAGCGAAAAATGCCGATCTGGACTATGTCACCATTTTCCCCAACAGCCACTACGTCACACCACGCCCGACCTTGTTGCAAGCGATCCCCAAAATCAAAACCGAAATGAAAGCGACCATCGAAAAATTTCACGCCGAAGGCAAACTGATCGAAGCCCAACGCATCGAAGAACGCACAACGTTCGATTTGGAAATGATTGAAAGCACCGGACATTGCAGCGGTATCGAAAACTATTCTCGGTACCTAAGCGGTCGCAATGCTGGCGATCCTCCACCAACGTTGTTTGAATACTTACCCGACGATGCGCTTTTGGTGGTCGATGAAAGTCACGTTTCGGTGCCGCAAATTGGCGGCATGTACAAAGGTGACTTTAACCGCAAATCCACCCTGGCGAATTTCGGCTTTCGCTTGCCCAGTTGCATCGACAATCGACCGTTGAAATTTGATGAATGGGATGGCATGAGGCCGCAATCTATTTTCGTGTCGGCCACGCCGGGGCCGTGGGAAATGGAACGCACCGGGGGTGTCTTTATCGAACAATTGGTGCGACCCACCGGGTTGATTGATCCCGAATGTGTGGTCCGCCCGGTCGCCACCCAGGTCGAAGATTTGCTCGGCGAATGCAAGACCGCGCACGCCAAAGGCTACCGCGTTCTGGTCACGGTTCTAACCAAAAAAATGGCCGAAGAACTGACCGAATATTTACACGAACACGGGGTGCGGGTGCGTTACATGCATTCGGACATCGATACTCTGGAACGCATGGAAATCATCCGTGATCTGCGCTTAGGGGCGTTTGACGTGTTGATCGGCATCAACTTGTTGCGCGAAGGCTTGGACATCCCTGAATGTGCCTTGGTGGCAATTTTGGATGCCGACAAAGAAGGCTTCTTGCGCTCAAAAACCTCCCTGGTGCAAACCATTGGCCGCGCCGCGCGGAACTTAGACGGTCGGGTGATTTTGTACGCCGACCGCATCACCAACAGCTTAGAGTACGCCATCGGTGAAACCAACCGCCGCCGCGCCAAACAAGAATCCTATAATGTCGAACACGGCATCACCCCCCAAAGCGTCAAAACGCGCATTACCGATGCCTTGGGTTCGGTGTACGAACAAGACTACGTCACCGTCGATTTAGGCGTTGGCGGTGAACAACAATTGGTCGGAAAATCCTTGCGCGATCACATCGTCAAACTCGACAAACGCATGAAACAAGCCGCCGCCGATTTGGAATTTGAAGAGGCTGCCCGGCTGCGCGATGAAATCCGACGTTTGGAAGCCCACGAACTGGGTTTGGACCGCGCCGGAGTCTCGCAAAAAGCTGCCGAGCAATCTGGAGCGCGGCCTAAGCGCAAGAAACGCTAAGCCAACAAGCTCGGACGTATCAACCAATTTTCCAACCAGTCCTCCTCAAGGCGTTCCAAGCACAGCACACTGCCCGGTTCGAACGCGATCACGATGCCGTCTTCGGACCCGGTGAGACAACGCGAAGCCATACGGGCGACGAACGGCATGTGACTGACCACCATCAAATCACCGCCCGCGATTTGGGCCGCGTGAGCCAAGTGATCAGTGCTGTCATTTGGACCGAGGCCGTCTAATTGCACCGGAGCTTCATCCGCTTTGACGGCCATGGACAAGGCGATGGCCGTTTGTTCGGCGCGTAATTTTCCCGAATGGACCACTTCATCAACTTCAATGTTGGCTTTTTTCAGCCACACAGCCATATTGACCGCATCCTGTTGGCCTTTGGGGCTTAGGGGTCGGGCGGGGTCTAAGTCTTTGGCGAGGGCATCGGCGTGTTGCACCAGATACAGTTTCATGAGCTCTCGCCTTTCAAGCGCCCAGGATTAACCACCCAGGCCAAGTTCCAACCCGCATCGGTACGTTCAAACGCCATCACGGTGGCGGTTTTGACCTGAATGTAGATCGGATCATCCCCTTGAAAAGCCAACGCGGCCTGACCCATAAACGGCTCGTGTCCGCACACCAAGGTGTCTTCGTCCCAACTGTTCGCCAACGCCGCAAAGGCCTTCACATCCCCCCACGGCTCTAACCCTAAGCGTTGTTCAGGGGCGAGGGTGGGGTTTAAGGCGCTACACATAAGGTCGGCGGTTTGCTGGGCGCGCACCAGGGTGCTGTGATAAATCCGAGACACAGCAACGCCCGTATCGGCCAAGTGCTGGGCCACCATCTGAACGTCCTGGCTCCCGCGCTCGGTCAAGGGCCGCTGCACATCCACCGGGTGAGAACCCGCCTTGCCGTGACGCATCAAATAAAGCCGCATGGTTATCCTCCTGTTTCAAAGAGTGTACGGTCAAAGCCCCTCCCGGCTCAAACAAAAACGGCCCCCGTTTGGGAGCCGTTTTTAATTTGTTGAGGCACGGTTTAAGCTTAGTGGGCAGCTGAACTCATGCCCAGTGCTTCTAACATGCCTTCGGCGATTTTGATTTCGAAGCCCAGATTAGTTTTATCCAATTCGGTGGTGGCTTTTTCAAGGGCTGTTGTTGCGGCGGCCAAACGGGCTTGGGCTTCATCAGCTTTGAGATCGGAAACCAACAGGGCTTCTTCGGCCAAAAGTGTGCAGCGTTCCGCTGTGACTTCGACAAACCCACCCGAAACGAAGAGGCTTTCGGAAACTTTGTCGTCGACATGAATATCGACAACACCAGGACGTACGGTGCCAATCAAAGGCGTGTGCCCAGGAAGCACACCGATGTCACCTTCGGCGCATGGAATAACAACCATGTCGACGGACACGGATTTAACCAGCCGTTCGGGTGATACCAGTTCAAATTCGACCAAATCGGCCATGTGCTATACTCCGTTCCTACAAACGTTAGGCTGCTTCAGCGGCCATTTTCTTGGCTTTTTCGATGGCTTCGTCGATGCCACCAACCATGTAGAAAGCGGCTTCAGGCAGGTGATCGTAATCACCAGCAATAATGCCTTTGAAGCCTTTGATCGTATCTTCCAAAGACACCAACTTACCAGGGGAACCGGTGAAGATTTCCGCAACGTGGAAAGGCTGGGACAGGAAGCGTTGAATTTTACGAGCGCGCGCCACGGTCAGCTTATCTTCTTCAGACAATTCATCCATGCCCAAAATGGCGATGATGTCTTGCAGACCTTTGTAGGTTTGCAGAATTTGCTGAACCTGCGTAGCTGTTTCATAGTGCTCTTCACCAACAACGCGCGGATCAAGAACGCGAGAGGTTGAATCCAACGGATCAACAGCTGGGTAAATGCCCAACTCAGCAATCTGACGGTTCAAAACGGTGGTTGCATCCAAGTGAGCAAACGATGTCGCAGGCGCCGGATCGGTCAAATCATCCGCAGGCACGTACACGGCTTGAACCGATGTAATGGAGCCTTTTTTGGTGGATGTAATGCGTTCCTGCAAAGCACCCATGTCGGTGGCCAGCGTAGGCTGATAGCCCACAGCGGAAGGAATACGACCCAACAGAGCAGATACTTCAGCACCAGCCTGGGTAAAGCGGAAGATGTTATCAACGAAGAACAGAACGTCCTGGCCTTCTTGATCGCGGAAATATTCAGCCAACGTCAAACCCGTCAAAGCCACACGAGCACGCGCCCCTGGAGGTTCGTTCATTTGGCCATAAACCAGGGCAGCTTTGGATTCAGTGCCTTCCAAGTCGATAACGCCAGATTCGATCATTTCGTGGTACAGATCGTTGCCTTCACGGGTCCGTTCACCAACACCAGCAAACACGGAATAACCACCGTGGCCTTTCGCAATGTTGTTGATCAATTCCATAATCAAAACTGTCTTGCCAACACCAGCACCGCCGAACAGGCCAATCTTGCCGCCCTTCGCGTACGGAGCAATCAGATCAACAACCTTAATGCCGGTGACCAGAACTTCGGTTTCGGTGGATTGTTCATCAAACAATGGCGCATCCGCGTGAATGGCCGCTGTGGATTTGGTTTTAACGGCACCACGTTCATCAATGGGTTCGCCAATCACGTTCATGATACGGCCCAATGTTTCAGGTCCAACGGGAACCATGATCGGGTTGCCAGTATCGGAGCATTCTTGACCACGTTGCAAACCGTCGGTGGAGTCCATGGCGATGGTACGCACCACGTTCTCGCCCAAGTGCTGAGCAACTTCAAGAACGAGGCGTTTGCCATCGTGCTTCATTTCCAAGGCACTCAAGATCGAAGGCAAGTGGCCCGCTTGGAAGCGCACGTCAACGACCGCGCCCATAATTTGAGTGATGTTACCGATGTTAGTTTTAGCCATCGTCGAAGCTCCTTAAGCGGTATCGTGTTTCTCTTACAGCGCTTCAGCGCCGGAGATAATTTCAATCAATTCAGTCGTAATCGCAGCCTGAC
>Ga0316203_1000579_pt1 | contig 40532 bp, 44 predicted proteins | sample 6monrhotite_MG_FD_204940 | JGI IMG/M metagenome (GOLD analysis project Ga0316203, IMG submission 204940) | Microbial mat bacterial communities from mineral coupon in-situ incubated in ocean water Damariscotta River, Maine, United States -... | ecosystem: Environmental > Aquatic > Marine >... | reverse complement strand
TAAAAGATCTTCAGGGTTCTTGTAGTCTTTCAATAGTTCGTCAATAATCTCTTGCTTGATAGCCATAATATATTCTCCCTTTCATGGAGTATATCATGGTCGCTTACACAGTGAATAGGATAGGCTCTTAAAAATTGGCCATTACCCATGAATTTTATTTTTAAAATTGCACATGCCAATGTTCGTTCCTACCTCTGGGACTCTCTAGCAGAACAAGAGAGGCATGGTTGGGCCCCGCACGACGAAATATTGCTTTCTCATCTGCCTTCATATCTTCTACTGGCGCACTTGGGAGCGTAATTCACTTGATTTCATCAAAATTGTAATAATACCCCTCAATATACCATTTATTGAGTGGACATTTTTATGAAGATTGTCTCTCCGATTTTTTCAAAAACATTTTGATAAATTTGAGGATCTTCGATCGGCGTGTCAACACGTGCATCACCATATAAATTGGAATTTTCATCTATAGATACAAAATTTAATCTAACTTTGGAATAATCTTCCCCGATTTTTTCAATGGTTGAACTCACCCTAGTTGTCGAGTTGTTTTTCCCAAGTCCTGTCCATAAGTTATATGTTGTTTTGCTGTTTGCAGGTGCTTTACCAGTGATAAAGCCTGTTGTAATATCAGCATTCTCAAGAATATAACCGGCATCTTGAAGGACAGACATTGTTGATCTAAAAGTCACGTCATAGGTTGCTTCATATTCTTTAGTTTGAAGCTGTTGCAGGGCAAGGCCAGATAAATTTGACTCCATAATTTGTGCGTTGATCCACACGCGGCAAGGCTTAAACAAGCTAAAGTAATGATAATTCTTTTCATGATGATTTCCCTCATTTTTATATTTTAGAAAGAACTAGAACGGCTCCGAAAGTCAGACACAATTTTTTGCGAATTAAATTTTATGATTAGTGTCATTGATCTTGACGATTGTTCAAAACCAGATGTGGAATTGCTTACGCCACCACCTGCACCACCGCCTACACCGCCAGTACCGAACCCGAGGCCAATAGAAAAGCTTTTAGAATTTGTTTTCGACGCAGCAATGGTTGCATGTCTGTTAAATATCCACACTTCTTGGCCTTTACCATCGATCGTGGTGATGTTAGGCGCGCCGAATTTTTCGGCGACTTCTAGTTGGGATGTCTCACCAACTTTTAGGGTCATTTGAACCATACCATGTGTGAGCTGATTTTTTTCTTCTTTAGCATAGCTTGAAATAGACAACACTATAAAGAACATCAATGATATTAAAATGCGCATGTTTTCACCTTAATGTATTATTATGGTTGTATTATCATAGCATTACTAGGAAAAGTCGAGATATATTTTTCAAAAGAATAAAATTAAAATTTATCTATTCCTATAATCACTGTTAACTGGATTTATTTTATGTCGCCCATAATGAACAGATAAACGTCGTAACGGTTAGGAATATGGGGGTATAATTTGGCTCATTTTAACCCTTAAGACCTTACCGCCATTTTGCTTCGGGGGGGAGGGACATTAATATGGCGTCTACGTTGCCGCCAGTCTTTAGGCCAAATGTGGTGCCCGATCATAGACGAGGTTGAATTCCGCATAGAGGCCCCGGTAATAGAGCAGCGCGTCCCGCTGTTCCGCTGTCCATTCTTCATTCATATGCCAGTGGCTCCCTTCCGTAATGAGTTCCTCGAACTTATTTTTGAGCACAAAGACTAATATGGCTTACCTTTAGAAGGACGGGGGTATGATGATGACCGCTAATGGCCTCAAATAAAGTGCCCGTGACATTAACACAAGGGGCCGCTTTTATTTGCCCACCATCCTCTGTAATAAGCTGGATTTTATTCTGATCGGTGGCTTTTGAAACTACACCATAAGATATTCCCGTCATACGAATGGATCGGCCTATATCTAACAGAGGAATTTCTTCTTTTTGGTCAATTTCTGGTGTTTCGCCGTAGTTGGGCGGGCCGTAGAATTTTTCTAGCGTGACCTTGCCTGCAAACGTAACGGTTTGTTCCCACTCATAGGTTTCAGCCGAAACTGTTTGGGATATAATGGCCGAAAAGATGCTAATAAATTTTACTATTCCTCTGCAATACGCCATATGACAGTTCCTACTTGCCAACCTTCAATGCGCTTAATTGCAACAGCAACTTGCTCAAGTTGGTTTTCTGAAAGAGAATTTAACGGTGTATCTGCCCGAATACCAGTTATTCTTTCAATAAATTTCTGATAATTTAATGTATTATTTTCATTTGGAGGTGCATATCTCCTTATGGCATCAAACAGTGACAATAGCTGATAAGTATTCGTATTTAAGAGTGCTATTAAAGCATCCATTCCTCTTTCTTCATTTGCAAAAACGGCAAAACCCCCCGCTTCGCCCAAAGATCCCCTACCTATGGAAAAAGACGAATTACGAAGGTTCCCAGGATTATTATTTTAAGGTAAAGCTTTACTGTAGATGTGTTTCAAATTTTCTTCGTAATTAGCACCAGCTTCGATCATTGTGACGTCTTCTGTTCGAAGCCAGATTAAACTTCTTTCTAGGCGTTCAATGGTACCATATTCATGTAGTTGGAAATACTCACCAATTTTTATTAGCTCTCCAATGAAACAAGTTTCCTCATCATTGGTGTGGCAGTTAATATAGCCAAAATGATGATTAAGTGATGCCATAGTTCATAGAAGATAAATCAACATCAGCAAATTCACGATATTTCTGTTTTTTCATCAGTGAGGTTATACATTTCAATACACGGCTTTCGTGACGGAGCCGAGCAATGGTTTCAGATTCCAAGATAATCTGCCCATCAAAAGTACCATCATCATCTATTTTGATTATGCTGACTAGATTCTTTGAAACCTGTTGAACATAGCCAGTAATGGTGTATTCGACATCCGAAAATCTTACTATATCTACAAGAGTTTTGTCTAATTGATATTGGCGTAAAATTTTTTCAATTTGCATAGCTTTCTACATTCTCTTATTAGAGTCGGAGCATAAGCCAGGTATTATATCACGTCAATAATTGCCGCATTACTTATCATTTAAAAGGGACAGTAGTGACTCTGACCCCTTTATGTTAATGCGCCAAAAAACCCGTTCCGCAAATGAGGTAGATAATTTGGCTCATTTTAACCCTTAAGACCTTACCGCCATTTTGCTTCGGGGGGGAGGGACATGAGGATGGCGTCTACATTGCCACCTGTTTTTAGGCCAAATGTGGTGCCGCGATCATAGACCAGGTTGAATTCCGCATAGAGGCCCCGGTAATAGAGCAGCGCGTCCCGCTGTTCCGCTGTCCATTCTTCGTTCATATGACGGCGGACGATTTCGGGATAGATATTCAGGAAGGCACGGCCCACATCCTTGGTAAAGGCAAAATCTTTTTCCCAGTCACCGCTGTTGAGTTGGTCATAGAATATGCCGCCTTGGCCCCGCGCCTTATGGCGATGCTTGATATAGAAATATTCATCACACCATTTTTTAAATTTGGTAAAATAAGTGGGATCATGCTTATCGCAGGCTATTTTAAAACTTTCGTGGAAGTCTGTGGTATCCCCTATATTGGGGAAGGCCGCGTTAAGGTCGCCGCCGCCGCCGAACCAGTCCTTTGCCGTGATAATATGGCGGGTATTCATATGAACCGCTGGCACAAGCGGGTTATGCATATGCGCGACCAGTGAAATGCCGCTGGCCCAAAATCTTGGGTCTTTATGAGCGCCTGGCATGGATTTGGCAAATTTGGGCGGGAATTCTCCGTATACTGTGGAGATATTAACGCCGACCTTTTCAAAGACTCGGCCCTTCATAACCGACATCTCGCCGCCGCCATTTTTTGGATCATCATGACGATCCCAAGATGTGCGCTCAAAACGCCCCGCCTCCCTTTCGCAATAGGGGCCAGACAGCTCATCCTCCAATGTTTCAAAGGCATGGCATATTTGGTTTCTTAAATCTTTAAACCATGTCATGGCGCGGGATTGATGGGCTTTGGTGCTGTTTTGATCCAATAGGGTCATAGGCTTTAGTTTCCTGAAAGGGGGGGAAATAGATTTGTCTGGCGTAAGGCTTCCCCCAGTACCATAGAGGCAGAAACCGCAACATTCAATGATCGCGTTTCTGGGGTCATGGGAATAATAACCCGCTCATCGGCGCGGTTATGCACGTTGTCGGGCACGCCCGCACTTTCTCGACCAAGTAAAATGATGTCATCGGAATGGTAGGTGATATCGGTATAGACTCGCACGGCTTTGGTGCTGAGGAGGATAATACGGGATGAGCCGATACTCTCCAAAAAATATTCCCATGACTTGTGACGGGTAATCATGCTTTGGTCGATATAATCCATGCCCGCGCGGCGAAAAGATTTATCTCCAAAGGGAAACCCGCAGGGCTCAATAATATTAACCTGAATATTCAGGCAAGCCGCCATGCGAATGATTGTTCCCGTGTTAGGCGGTATATCGGGTTGAAATAAGGCGAGTTGCATGGTTAAATTTTCTATATTTAATATTCTGTATTTATGGCGAATGATTTATAAAGTATGGTTTATCTAAAGTAAGATAAAGGTTATATAGGCTCATGATGTGATTGTGGTAACGGGATTATCCTTTTAATTCCCAATGAAAAATAGTGGCTTCCAGAGAAAATGGCAATATTTGTTTGCATATCTTTGTTAAACTTAGTAAATCAAGACAGTGTATATGAAAGGGTGGGGTAGCCTTAACAATGTTTTTTTAACTTATTAAGTAAGTGAAAAAATATTATCTATCTTCTTGATCATATTCCTCACGTAATCTGTTTTAAGCATTTAAAAAGGTTTTTTTAATGACCACCAATGACCAAGTTGAACATGGAGAGGACGTTACGCGGCGTAATTTCCTTTATGTTGCATCGGGCGTGGTTGGGGTAGTTGGTGTTGCATCAGCTGCCTGGCCCCTTGTCGATCAATTGAATCCCTCCGCTGATGTATTGGCGCTTTCCTCTGTAGAAATAGATCTCAGCACCATTCAGGAAGGGCATACCATAACTATTCTTTGGCGCGGGATTCCCGTCTTCATTCGCCATAGAACGAAAGTTGAAATTGCTCGGGCCATTGCTGAAAATGCAGATCCCATGAAAGATCCGGAAAATGATCAGCTTCGTGCGCAAAAACCGCAGTGGTTGATTATGATTGGTATTTGTACCCATCTCGGCTGTGTGCCTTTGGATAATTCACGTTTCCAAACAGGTGATTATGGGGGGTGGTACTGTCCTTGTCATGGGTCTCAGTATGATATATCCGGCCGAATTCGCAAGGGGCCCGCGCCTCGGAACTTAGATGTGCCTGAATATGTGTTTTTGAACGACACAACAGTCAAGATCGGTTAGGGAGCAGAAAATGGAATCACATAAATACGAGCCCACGAATAGGGCTGTAAAATGGTTTGAGGATCAATTGCCGATTCTCGGACTTATTCATGGAACACTTGGGGCGGGATATAAAGCGCCGCGTAACCTTAACTACTGGTGGAATTTTGGATCGTTGGCTGGGTTTATGCTGGTCGTACAGATCATTACCGGTATTGTTCTGGTGATGCATTACACGCCTCATGTGGATATGGCATTCCGATCTGTTGAGCATATTATGCGTGATGTGAACTATGGTTGGCTGATACGTTATGTTCACTCTAATGGGGCATCGATGTTCTTTGTGGTTGTTTATATACATATTCTCCGGGGCATGTATTTTGGGTCTTATAAGTCACCGCGCGAAGTTCTCTGGTTTTTAGGACTGGTGATCTATCTTCTGATGATGGCCACTGGCTTTATGGGATATGTTCTGCCGTGGGGGCAGATGAGTTTTTGGGGCGCAACCGTTATTACCAACCTGTTTGGCGCTTTTAACTTTTATGATGGTATGGGGGATGGCATTTTGCATCTACTATGGGGTGGTTATTCAATTGATAATCCCACCTTGCAGCGTTTCTTCAGTTTGCATTATCTGTTGCCCTTCGTTATTGTTGGAGTTGTTATTTTACATATATGGGCCTTGCATCTTCCGGGATCAAACAATCCCTTGGGTATTGATGCCAAGGGGCCTGGGGACAAAATCCCGTTTCATCCCTATTATACGGCTAAGGATGCGTTCGGATTGTCGTTCTTCATTGTTATTTTTGCCATTTTTGTTTTCTATCTGCCTAATATCATGGGTCATCCGGATAATTATATGGAAGCCAATCGGTTGGTTACGCCCTCTCATATCGTGCCGGAGTGGTATTATTTGCCGTTCTATACCATCCTGAAAGCGGTGCCGGACAAGCTGTTTGGCGTGATTACGATGTTTTCTTCCATTTTGATTTTCTTCTTGCTCCCGTGGCTGGATGGATCAAAAGTCAGGTCAGCCAAATTTCGCCCGACAACGGCCTTTTTCTTCTGGTTGTTTTTGCTGAATGCCATATTCTTAGGTTATCTTGGTACAAAATTACCAAGTGCCATAATTATTCATGCGGGCGGCGGTATCGATGCCTTAACACTTGGCCGAATTTCATCTGTCTTTTATTTTAGTTATTTTATTGTCATTGTCCCCTTGGTCAGTCGCATGGAAACGACCAAGCCAGTTCCCATAAGTATCGCCCAGTCGGTACTGGATTCAAGGAAGGGAGAATAGGATATGTTGAAGACACTTAAAAATATCAGCCTGACAGCACTTATGGTTTCAGCCATTGTAGTTGGGGGCACGGCGGCGGCTCAGGCTTCTGAGGCGAGCGCATATGTGCTAAAGAAGCATGACTGGCCCCATGCGGGACCTTTTGGACAATTTGACAAAGCCGCTCTCCAGCGCGGGCTTCAAGTTTATAAGGAAGTATGTTCCGCCTGTCATTCGCTCAATATGGTCGCTTTTCGGGAATTGGGTGATTTGGGATATAGCAAGGCCGAAGTCAAAAGCTTTGCTTCGGATTATGAGTTTCCCGATGGCGTAGATGAAAATGGCGAAGACAAATTCCGCAAGGGATTGGCTCAGGATTATTTTCCTTCGCCTTTTGCTAGCGAGGCTGATGCCCGCGATGCCAACAACGGGGCCTTGCCGCCTGATTTTTCTTTGTTAGGAAAATCCCGCGAACATCTGTCCCTGTTTACGCCGTGGAATAGCGTTTATAGTGAGGATTATATTGTTGGTATCTTGACGACTTTCCATGAAGAGGCCCCTCATGGGGTAACGCTTGCCGATGGCATGCATTTTAATGAAACTTTCCCTGGTAATCAAATCGCGATGGCCCCGCCTCTTTCTGATGAGATGGTGGAATTTGCCGATGGTACGGTCGCGACAAAAGAACAGATGGCGCAAGATGTCGCTACGTTTATTTATTGGGCCGCAGAACCAAAAATGGAAGCGCGAAAGAGAATGGGTTTTAAAGTCATTATTTTCATGACCCTTTTGACCATTATGCTCTATTTCGTGAATAAGAGCGTGTGGAAAAAAGTCAAAAAAGGCAACGACCTTGTTTGATCACGGCGTTCTAATATAGCATTATTTAGGGCTGCCGAGAGGCGGCCCTTTTTTATGGGAGTTAAGGAGATGTCCCCTTTTAAAGATCACTTTTCTGAGCAATCCAAGGGCTATAGCAAATATAGGCCCCATTACCCTAATGAGCTATACCAGTATTTATCCGGGCTTTGCACGGGGCATGATCTGGCATGGGACTGTGCGACGGGAACAGGGCAGGCAGCACGCGGCCTATCAAAATTCTTTGATCATGTCGTGGCGACTGATGGTAGCGAAAAACAAATATCACGTGCCACCGGCCCAAAAAATATATCTTTTCGCGTGGCAAGAGCGGAACAGTCACCCCTGGAAAGCTCAGTTACTGATCTCATAACTGTCGCGCAAGCTTTGCATTGGTTTTCTCATGATGATTTTTTTAGGGAGGCAAAAAGGGTCTTGAAGCCGGGGGGGATATTGGCCGTCTGGACTTATAATTTGCTTCATATCAGGCCTGATATTGACGAAATTATCCAGAAATTGGATCAAGATATCGTTGGAGAATATTGGCCGCCGGAACGGCAATATGTTAGAGAAGATTACACGACAATAGAATTTCCTTTTGATGAAATAAAAGGCATGCCACCCTATAACATGACAGCGTTATGGGCCTTAGATGATCTTATTGGCTATCTTCGGACGTGGTCTTCGGTTGTGCGCTATAAAGCGGATCGGGGGGGCGACCCGTTGGAAGAAATAATTCCTGATTTGCGCGTCCTTTGGGGGGATGTTGCGGTGCAAAAATCAGTTCAATGGCCGTTAACCATCAGGGCGGGCAGGTTTTAAGGTCGCGGGCCTTGCTTGTCAACGGCAGCGCGGGTTAAAAACATGCCCGTTGAGGTAAGGGTCATCACGATCTCGTCTTTTTGATTGCGGGTTTCTATGCTGTAATGAACGATCCCCACACCGGGTTTGCTTTTAGATTCTCTGGCCTCCAGACATGTTATAGAAACGTTTAAAATGTCGCCTGAAAAAACAGGCCGAATCCAACGCATCTTATCAACGCCGGGGGAGCCTATACTGCTACTATTTATGAGAAATTTATCGCATAGCATACGCATTGTGACAGAGCCTGTCATCCAACCACTGGCAATGAGCTGGCCATAAAAAGATTTTTTGGCAAATTCAGGATCAATGTGAAAAGGTTGAGGGTCGTATTTCGTGGCGAACTCTATAATTTCTTCTTCGGTGATGAGATAATGACCAAAGGTCTCCTTTGTGCCGACGGTGAAATCCTCAAATACCCTCATTTATGTATCCTTTTAAGTGATTAATTGGCAAAGCGGAAATGTAAAATATCACCATCCACAACAATGTATTCTTTACCTTCAAGGCGCATTTTACCAGCATCTTTTGAGCCATTTTCACCATTATATGTAATATAATCGTCAAAGGCGATGGTTTCTGACCGAATAAAACCCTTTTCAAAGTCGGTATGGATGACGCCCGCCGCTTGCGGGGCCTTGGTGTTTTGGGTGATTGTCCAGGCGCGGGCTTCTTTGGGGCCAACGGTAAAATAAGTGATCAGATGTAGAAGGTCATAGCCCGCACGGATAACGCGGCCAAGGCCGGTTTCCCCAAGGCCTAAATCAGCCAAGAAAGCTTTTTGTTCCTCAGGGTCATCCAGTTGTGCTATTTCGGATTCTAAGGCGGCTGAAATGATGACGGATACCGCATTTTCTTTTGCCGCCTTTTCTGCGACGCGCTGGCTTAAGGCATTGCCTTCTGCGGCATCATCTTCGCTGACATTACAAACATATAACACCGGCTTGGACGTGAGAATTTGCAAATCATTGATCATTCTCTGTTCTTCTTCATCGGCGGCTTTAATTGTGCGGGCTGGTTTTCCTTCGGAAAGAACGCCCAATATACGCTCAACGAGGACCATAATGTCCTTGGCATCTTTATCTTGGCCACGGATACGTCGTTCCAGTCCGCTTTTGCGTTTTTCCAAGCTATCGATATCCGACAGCATCAGCTCGGTTTCCACGGTTTCCGCATCGGCAATGGGGTTTATGTTGCCTTCCACATGGGTAATGTCGTCATCTTCAAAACAACGCAATACATGAATGATGGCATCCACTTCACGGATATTACCGAGAAATTGATTACCGAGGCCTTCTCCCTGTGACGCGCCGCGAACCAGACCTGCAATATCCACGAAAGAAAGCTGGGTGGGGATGATTTCCTTTGATCCTGAGATGGCGGCCAATTGGTGGAGACGAGGGTCGGGAACAGGGACTTGGCCAACGTTTGGCTCAATCGTACAAAAGGGATAATTGGCTGCCGCTGCCGCTGCCGTGTTGGTGAGCGCGTTAAAAAGAGTTGATTTTCCGACGTTGGGTAAGCCAACAATACCACATTTAAAGCCCATTATATTTATCCATTACTTGTTATTTGGTTTAAGCCGTAGCCCGACGTCATTTAAAAATTTTGCGCCTTCAGTTTCGCCCGTATGATCCGTCAGGGCAGGGGCCGCATCGGCCACCGCATCAAGTAACGGCTCAAGCCATTGCTGATCTGCCTTTGAAAAATCACCAAGAACGTGGCTATGGACGCGATCTTTATCCCCTGGATGACCAATCCCCATACGAATGCGGTGATAGTCCTTACCCATATGCTGGTCTAAACTACGCAAGCCATTATGGCCCGCATTACCGCCGCCCGTTTTGAATTTTATCTTGGCCGCCGGAATATCAAGGTCATCATGAAATACAAAAATATTTTCCGAGGGGATCTTATAGAATCGGGCAGCGGCACTGACGGATTGTCCAGAAAGATTCATAAAAGTTCCGGGTTTTAGGGCGAGAATTTTTTCTGACCCGAGACGGCCTTCGCATGTCATCCCTTGAAATTGAGACTTAGGCTCAGAAAAATTATGGCGGCGAACAATTTCGTCCACCGCCATAAATCCGATATTATGCCGATTGTTATTATATTTACCCCCGGGATTTCCCAGCCCAACAAATAACAACATGGCTTATCCTTAGTGAAGCGAGGTGAAGATTATTCTTCGCCGCCTTCTTCTGTCGTTTCTTCTTCTTCCGTTGTCTCAGCATCGTCATCATCAGAATTTTTCAGTCCACTTGGGGCGGATATCATGGCGATGGTAAAATCACGATCATCAATAACGGGGGTGACGCCCTCAGGTAAGTTAATGGTGCTGATATGAATGCTATCGTTCATCTCTAAGTTTGAAATATCGATAGTGATCGCTTCTGGGATGGCATTAGCGGGACATGAGAATTCGACCTCATGACGTATGACATTAAGAATGCCGCCCGTTTTAATGCCCGGACATTCTTCTTCCCCAACAAAATGGATCGGAATCATAATATTCAGACTAGACCCTTTTGCAAGACGCAGAAAGTCCACATGGAGTGGCCAGTCTGTCACAGGGTGAAATTGAACATCACGGGGCAGCACTGTCTCTGTGACTTTGCCAACCTCTATTTCGTAGGATGTATTCATGAAGCCCCCTTTGTTTAATTCCTTAAACAGCGCAACCCGATTTAGGGTCACTAAAGTTGGTTCTTTTTTATCGCCGTAAATAACAGCAGGGACTTTGTCTTCTCTACGTAACGCACGAGAGGACCCCTTACCCGCTTTTTCGCGCAATTCAGCTTTCATAACTGGACTTGCCATTGTAATTCTCCTTATTTATCATAAAAGACATTGGCCTCCAGGGGTGCCAATGTCAAAGGCCTGCGCGCTTACGTTTAAGAGCACAGACCTTATAGTTTGCAGCTTTTAACGTGAAATACAGTAAAACTCAATGATTATTTACATATTTTAATGGCCGCGTCCAAGCCTAGTCAAATAACACGGAAACAGATTCTTCTGTGTTAATACGCCTGATGGCTTCTGCGATGAGAGGGGCGATACTGACCTGACGAATTTTTGGGCAGTTTTCGACAGATTCAGTCGCGCGAATGCTATCTGTTATGACCAGCATTTCAAGCTGTGAATTTGTTATTCTATCCACAGCAGGGCCAGACAAAACCCCGTGGGCAACATAGGCACTGACACCTGTCGCGCCATTGGCTTTAAGGGCCGCTGCCGCATTGCACAATGTTCCCGCAGAATCCACAATGTCATCGACGAGAATACAATGATAACCGGCCACATCACCAATGACATTCATGACTTCTGATACGCCGGCTTTTTCGCGGCGTTTATCAATGATTCCCAGCGGCGCATCCAGGCGTTTAGCATGGGCGCGGGCGCGAACCACGCCGCCAACATCAGGCGAAACAACCATGATCTTCTCGCCTTTGGCTACAAGATTTTCTTCAATATCACGAACCAGAAAGGGCAGGGCGAACAAATTATCGGTCGGAATATCAAAAAAGCCCTGTATTTGACCAGCATGTAGATCCATGGTTAAGACGCGGTCGGCACCAGCCTTTGTAATTAAATTGGCGAGAAGTTTGGCAGATATGGGCGTTCTTGGCCCAGGTTTTCTGTCTTGGCGGGCATAGCCGAAATAAGGGATAACGGCCGTAATTCTGTTGGCGGAGGCTCTACGCAGGGCATCAATGCTAACCAAAAGTTCCATGATATTATCATTGGCAGGGTAAGAGGTGGGCTGAATTACAAAAACGTCTTCACCACGGACATTCTCTTGTATTTCTATCCAGACTTCTTCGTCCAAAAACCGCTTGATATCTGCCTTGGTCAATTCCATATTGAGGCAGCTTGCAATGGCTTCTGCGAGGGGCCGATTACTGTTACCGGACAGAAGTTTCATGTGGCATTCCTTACATTTACTAAATTCATCGACGATAGATGAGACTCTAAGCTTAATTTATAGCGGGAAAAGTTTTAAAAAGCGACTTCAAATAAGCATGATAAGGGAAATTTGTCTGCCATAATCTTTTTCGCCGAGATGGGTTGTTCTTCGGTAGCTGAAGAAGTCATCTTTGTTGTCATAGGTATCATGAGGCAAAAGGGACGTGTTTTGAATATGGGCATTATTCAGGCGATGTAAAATAAAGTTCTTTAAATCAAAAAGATAATGATCTTCATTGATGCTATCTTTAAAAAATATTTGATAGTTTTGGCTTTTCTCCATAATATTTTTATAAAAATCAGGCCCTACTTCGTAATTGGTCTGGGCGATGCAGGGGCCAATAGCGGCACTGATATGGCATCGTTCCGCCCCCTTTTGGCACATCATATTGATGGTATTTTCGAGCACCCCTGCCAAGGCGCCTTTCCAGCCAGCATGGGCAGCGCCAATCACGCCATTCACCGGATCAGAAAATAAGACAGGGGCGCAGTCTGCGGTCAGGATAGCCAGAGCAATGTTTTTCTGGCTTGTAACCACGGCATCTCCCTGGGGCAGGCGATGCTCATCCCAAGGAATTTCCAGGTCATGGACAATATTGCTATGAATTTGATAGAGACCGCAAAGTTTGGCGTCGGTGCCGGCTAGGCTTGATAACGCCATCTGCCTGTTATTTCTGACATCTGCGGGGGCATCATCTGATCCAAGGCCGCAATTTAAGGCGGCGTATATACCGGATGATTGTCCGCCGTTACGGGTAAAAAACCCATGTTTTACAGTTGGCGTCAGCAGGAGAGGACTTTGCAGGGAAAGGCTCATCCCTCGAATCCTACAACATCCGTAAGTTCAGGGGCGGTGATGGCCATAACCTTAAATAATGTCCCCATTTCACTTTCGGCGGTTAAGCGATGTAAGGCCGATAGAATGTCTTTTTTTTGCGGGTCTGTCGCCTTGGCAAGCAGTGACTGACTTCTGGCTTCTATGCCCATATTCCTCAGAAAATCGCCTTGTAAAATGGGGCCATAGGTACGGGCATTACAGGTAAGGGCGACGTCTTTCAAACTTTGGAAATTGACATGGGCGGTCAGGTCGGTGTCGCCGATATGGGAGAGTATGTCATGATATTGATGCTGTTTTACCCCTTGAAGGGTGTCCCCGGTGCCGTGCTGGCTGTGACCATAGTCAATAAAAAGCGCAGCCCCGCCATATTGTTTTACATAGTCCGCTATTTCGAAACAGATATTTTCGCCAAGGGCGCAAACCTCGGCTATCGCGCCAATATGGGCACGGTGCAGGGCTGGCGGAATAAGATGCTCCGGTGAAGGGGCCGGGGCAAGCTGAAGGCAAAGATCATTTTCTTTATTCAGACAAATCAGTCTTTCATGCCAGCCCGTGTCTGTTCTTTGATATTGCCGCACGGGCAGGGCATCAAAAAATTCATTGGCGATGAGTAACAAAGGCGCGCCGCCGGCGGCCTGTAACAGATCACTAACGCGGCGATGCCATTGGAGGCTGGCCTCTTTTTTCAGGGCAGATTTTTTTAAATTTTCGGCTTGGATTTTCTGTAATATAGGCGACATTTCCACGAGATGAACCTTGAGGGCATCACACAGATTTGGCACGGCGTTGAGGGTTCGTAAGATGTCCTGCAGGAGGGTGCCGCGTCCGGGGCCAAGCTCCCCTAAGTGAATTTTAGGGGGGCTGCCCATCGTCATCCAGATTGTGGCGAGCCATATCCCCATGATTTCGCCAAACATTTGACTGATTTCGGGGGCCGTTGTGAAGTCCCCCTGCTGGCCAAAGGGATCTTTTTTCATGTAGTAGCCATGTTCGCTATTGCCCAAAGCTTCGGCCATGAAGCTGGCTATGGGAAGGGGGCCTTGGGCGGTAATGAGTTTTTTTAAATAAAGCTCTAAGGCAGTCATATGGCTTTTCTATCTTTACGGAATATGAGGTAAAGGCCCAGTAATACCATAGGAATAGACAGCAATTGTCCCATGGTCAGAAAATCCGTGCCGTAAAGAAACCCAAGCTGATTATCTGGCTCGCGGAATTGTTCGACAAAGGTGCGCGCGGCGGCATAGCCAATGATGAAGACCCCCGTGAGGACGCCAGGTTTCTTGCGTAATGCGGTGAAATGAAACAGGAACCAAAGAATGAAAAATAAGGCTAATCCTTCTAAGGCGGCTTCATACAATTGGCTTGGGTGACGGGGCAAGGGCCCGCCGCGCGGAAAGACCATGCCAATATTCGAATCTGTGATGCGGCCAAATAACTCGCCATTAATAAAATTGGCAAGGCGGCCTAAAAATAACCCTATGGGGGCGGCACAAGCCAGAATATCCGTAAAGCGCAGAAAGGCTATTTTCTGATTTTTGCAGAAGAGATAGGTGGCGACTGAGACGCCGATAAATCCCCCATGGAACGACATACCGCCGTCCCAAAGGGCCAGAATATCCCCCGGATGCCCCCAATAGAAGCTGAAATTATAAAAGAGAACATAACCAAGACGGCCGCCAATAATAATGCCGATCATAGCCCAGAAAGCAAAGTCACCAACCTGCGCGGCGGAGCATGGCGCGCCCCTTTTTTTGATCAATTGCAGCATGTAATACCAGGCAAATGCCCAACCAAATAAATAGGCCATAGAGTACCAACGAATCGATAATGGCCCGATTTTTACTATAACGGGTGAAATGTCGGGATAGGTCAGGCCGAGGGATAATAAAATTTCTAACATATTTTTTTGCCGGTTATCGCTGTTTTACAATTGTTTAAGTGCTATCATGCAGGGCTTTTGCGTCAAGTCAAGTGCTATGGAATTGAATGTGCTTGGTTTTCCTGTAAAGTCTGGCATATAGAGTTTAACGATATTAAGAATATACGGTAAAGGTGATACGGTGCAGACAGATAATAAATTTTTTGATGATCTGGCAAAATTAGGGCAAAGTGCCGCAGGAACCCTTCATGGGGTGAAGGGGGAGTTTGAGTCTATGATCCGCGCGCGGCTGGAACATCTCTTGAGGGGGATGGATCTTGTCACACGGGAAGAATTTGATGTGGTCTGTGATATGGCAAAAGAAGCCCGTGCGGAAAACCTCGGGTTAGCCCAAAAAATCGCCGAACTTGAAAAAATGATTCTTGCCCAAAAGACAGCAGGGTCTCGTGCAAAAACAAGTCCCAGAACAAGACCAAGAACAAGACCAAAAATAAGTCCAAAAACAGATAAAGACACAAAAAAATGACAGCGGTAAATAACGATGGCTATGACGCCTTTACAGCAAATCCCCTAGATATTGTGGAAATGATCGCTGGGCAAAATGAATGGCCTTATGAAAGATCACATGACGATGAAATTACCGTGGCGGTGAGTGGCCAATGGTGTGATTTCCACATTCGGTATTTTTGGGCCGTGGAGGATAACTTATTTCAGGCGGCGGGTATGCTTGATATGCGGATACCTGAGAATAAAAAGGCTAAAATGCTGGAAACCATTAATCTTGTCAATGAACAGCTGGCCATTGGACATTTTGCCATCTGGACAGAAGATAACACCCTCATGTTCCGCCACAGTAGCGTGCTAGGCGCCGATCATGACGTAACGGCGGCGACCTGTGAAAAAACGACGGACTCTATTCTGACGGAAAGTAATAAATATTACCCTGTTTTTCAGTTTGTTCTCTGGGCGGGTAAAAGCCCCGAAGAGGCCATAAAATCAGCGATGCTGGAAACAGTAGGCGAAGCGTGACATTCTTATATGTGACGTAATTAAAACTTATACGTGACGTAATTAAAAATGCCTCATTCTGTTTTTCTGGTTTTTACGCTATAGGAAATCCAAATGTCTATGCTCTCAAAAATAACGCCGGAAAACCCGCTTTTGCTGGTTGGTTGCGGCAAAATGGGCGGTGCGATGCTGCAAGGCTGGCTTACAGGGGGATTATCCTTGAATGCCGTGAAGGTTATCGATCCCCTGGTTGCCAGCGTCCAAAAAATGCTGCCCCAATTGCAGGGCGATAATATCGTAGGCCAGGTAGCCGATTTACCGGAAGGCCTCACGCCCGGATTTATCATTTTGGCCGTTAAGCCACAAATGATGGAACAGGCCATGACCCAATTAGAGGCCGTTGATTGTAGCGGGTCTGTTTTTCTATCCATCGCCGCAGGGAAAACCATCGCGTATTTTGAGCGTCATATGGGCCAGGATATGGCAGTGGTTCGTGCCATGCCAAATATGCCTGCGGCTATTGGGCGGGGCATTACGGTGGCTTGCCCCAATAAAAATGTCTCTGAGGGACAAAAAGCCATCTGTCATGATCTTTTACTTGCGGCAGGCGGCGTTGAATGGGTGAGGGAAGAAAAATTAATTGATGCGGTTACGGCTGTTTCTGGGAGCGGCCCGGCCTATGTCTTCAGCATGGTCGAAGCCTTGGCCGGGGCGGGGGAACAGGTGGGCCTCCCCGCAGACCTTGCCAGAAAATTGGCCCGGGCGACCATATGCGGATCTGGTGCCTTGCTGGAACAATCAGAAGAAACCGCCGCGCAGCTTCGCATGAATGTGACAAGCCCCAATGGCACAACTGAGGCCGCTCTGAATGTCCTAATGGGTGAAAAAGGCCTCGGCAAGCTGATGCTAGAAACCGTCCGTGCCGCACATCAGCGGTCAAGAGACCTTGCGGATTAGTAGGGTGGATTGCAGTGAATAATTGCGTTCAGGATTTCAAAACTGTAAAATATCCTGACAAACTGTCGGAATATTTTACAGTTTTGGGGCCTCCCAAAACATTAATCATGTCATAAAGCCTGCATTCGAGCCATTCATGGGATTTGGCAAGGTAATTGCGTTAAATGATTGTACAATTTATATGTTCGATTATTAAAAATGAGGATATTGTGATGAAAGTAATATTTAAACAGCTACGAATTTTTTTATTGGGATTAGCTATGTTGGTTCCAAACTATGCAAATGCGACCCTTTTAACCTTTGATGACGTCCCAGGCGGAAGCACTCAACAATCTCATGGCGACATGCCAACGTATCAAGGATTCAATTTTTCATTTACGCTAGACTGGATAGACGTAGTGGATTCTCCTTGGAATTACGGCGCGCATAGCGGTGATTTTACAATCCTGAATAATAACGGTGGTATCGGCATAATCACCGCGGCAGACGCGGGCGATTTTACGTTCGATGGCCTATGGGCGAAGAGATGGGAGACTGGGATAGATTCAGGCGGGAATGATTTGTTGTTTGGTACTATACAAGGTTATAATAACGGCCAGTTGGTTTGGACTGTTGCCACATCATTAAACGGTAGTTATGAGCATTATGCTGCTCAAGCAGGGGCCATTGATGAGTTGAAATTGGGTTTTGGAAATTTTTTTCTCGCGGATGACATTTGCCTGAACGGCGGAAATTGCGCAGTTCCAACTGTTGCTGAGCCAACGCCTCTTGCTCTCTTGGGCTTTGGGTTGCTGGGCTTTGGCCTTGTACGGCGCCGCCGCACATAATCTAAATCTACGGCGCCGCCGCACATAATATAAATCCCATAAAGTTAATTTTTGGCAGCCCTCATAATGTAGATGAGGGCTGCCCTTTTTTATCCTCTTCTGATCAAGAGGCTTCACGCGCCAATGTCTATATTGATCCGTTCCAAAATCTCTTCGCGGTTTTCTTCGGCGAGGAGGGCGGATAAGACTTTCCAGAATCCTTCTACCGAATTGTCGCCCGCCTTTTCAAAGGCCTTGAGCATATGGTCTTTTTGATGTTCCGCAATATTATCCAGGAGGTCCTGACCTTGGGGCGTGAGGTAAAGCAACCGCTGGCGGCGATCCTGGTCGCCGATATCCTGCCTGATATAGCCCTTTTCCACCAAGGTGCTTAAAACACGCGAGAGGCTTTGTTTCGTGATATTGAGAAGCTTGAGAAGCTCCGCCACTTTAAGGCCCGCATTGCGGCCAACAAAATGTAAAACCCGATGATGGGCGCGGCCAAAACCATAGGCATGCAGCACATCATCAGGCCAGCTGATGAAATCACGATAAGCAAAATATAAAAGTTCCATCCCCTTGAGAAATTTTTGATGTTCGGAGTGTTTTTTTATGTCAAAAAATACGTCAGTCATATTGACATATTTAAATTATAATGTTACGAATATCAAGTCTTAAGTGAAATATAATTACGCAAAAGTTAGAGATTGAGGATAAAATAATGGCAGCCACAACATACGACGACCGTGACGGCGTCATTTGGTATAACGGTGAACTTATCAATTGGCGGGATGCCAAGGTTCATATTTTGACCCACGCGCTGCATTATGCCAGTAGCGTTTTTGAGGGTCAGAAGGCCTATGGCGGTAAAATATTCAAACTTCGGGAACATTCTCAAAGACTGATTGATTCTGGCCGTATGCTGGGTTTTGAAAATCCTTACAGCGTAGAAGAAATTGATCAGGCCTCTATTGAGGCTGTAAAGGCAAATAAGCTTGTGAATGCTTATGTGCGGCCTATTGCCTGGCGCGGATCAGAAATGATGGGCGTGGCCACGAAAGGCTCCAAAATTCATTTTGCCGTTGCCGCATGGGAATGGCCGCCCTACTTCGGGGAAGAGGCCCTTCATAAAGGTTTGCGCTTGGAAATCGCCAAATGGCGGCGTCCTGCGCCTGAGACGGCGCCGGTTCATGCCAAGGCGGCGGGACTTTATATGATTGCCTCTCTGTGCAAGGATGCCGCGTCGGCGCATGGCTTTGATGATGCGCTGATGCTTGATTACCGTGGACAAGTGGCGGAGGCGACAGGCGCCAATATCTTTTTCTTGAAAGACGGCGCTCTCCATACGCCGCTGCCTGATTGCTTTTTGGATGGGATCACCCGCCGTACAGTGATCGACCTTGCTCAAAAACGCGGGCTAAAGGTCATTGAACGGGCGATTATGCCAGATGAAATGGCTGATTTTGAGCAGGCTTTTCTGACGGGAACCGCCGCAGAAGTCACCCCGCTTGCAGAAATTGGCGATTACAATTTTGTAGTGGGAGATGTTTGCAAAACCATGATGAAAGATTATGCTGATCTTGTGAATGGGCGCGCAGATTAAGAGAGAGAAATGCTTGCGTCCTGTGGCCTTTTGCCTATACTGCGCGGGAAATTCTAAACTTTTATGAGCCCATGGCAATTGCAGGATAAAAACATGAGTAAAGACATTAAGAAAGTTGTGCTGGCCTATTCAGGCGGACTTGATACCTCTATTATTTTAAAATGGTTGAAAGATACCTACGACTGCGAAGTTGTCACCTTTACCGCCGACCTTGGTCAAGGCGAAGAGCTGGAACCCGCCCGTAAAAAGGCTGAACTGTTTGGCGTGAAAGAAATCTTCATCGAAGATCTACGTGAAGAATTTGTCCGCGATTATGTCTTTCCTATGTTTCGGGCCAATGCGCTTTATGAAGGGGTTTATTTGCTCGGCACATCCATTGCGCGGCCGCTCATTGCCAAACGCCAGATTGAAATTGCCCATGCGGTGGGCGCTGATGCGGTTTGTCACGGCGCAACGGGTAAAGGCAATGATCAGGTTCGCTTTGAGCTAGGCTATTATGCTCTTGATCCGGATATCAAAGTGATCGCCCCTTGGCGGGAATGGGATTTGAACAGCCGCACAAAATTAATTGATTATGCGGAAAAAAATCAAATTCCTGTGGCGAAAGACAAACGGGGCGAGGCGCCTTTTTCCGTTGATGCCAATCTTCTTCATACCTCAAGCGAAGGTAAACGTCTCGAAGATCCGTGGGAAGAAGCGCCGGAATATGTTTATAACCGTACCGTTTCCCCAGAAGATGCCCCAGACAAGGCCACTTACCTCGAGATTGAATTTGAAAAGGGCGACGCGGTTGGCCTTGACGGCGTTAAAATGTCGCCAGCAACGATCTTGACCGCCTTAAATGAGCTCGGCGGCGCGAATGGTATTGGCCGTCTTGATCTTCTTGAAAATCGTTTTGTTGGCATGAAATCGCGGGGCATTTATGAAACGCCCGGGGGGACTATTTTGCTGGCCGCGCACCGTGGTGTGGAAAGCATCACCTTGGATAGCGGCGCCATGCATTTGAAAGATGAATTGATGCCCAAATATGCCGAGTTGATTTATAATGGCTTTTGGTTTTCCCCGGAGCGGGAAATGTTGCAAGCCCTTATCGACAAATCACAAGAACATGTTTGCGGAACCGTACGGCTTAAACTTTATAAGGGCGGCGTTCATGTGGTTGGGCGTAAATCACCAAAGTCACTTTATTCGATGGCGCATGTCACGTTCGAAGAAGATGCGGTTTATGATCAACAAGATGCGGCAGGCTTCATCAAGCTGAATGCGCTGCGCTTGCGCCTTCTGAATAAGCGGGGAAAAATTAAAGTTAATCCAAGCTACGAATAAAAAAATACATCAGGCATAAAAAAAGGCGGTTGGAATTTATGTTCCAGCCGCCTTTAATTCTGAATGAAGAATATTTTACGCTTTACGTTTCCGCATCAAACCAAGCCCCATAAGTCCAAGACCTAAAAGCGCAAGCGGTGCAGGTTCTGGCACAGACGCCGTCCCTTGAAGGCGGAAGGCCATATCACCGATATTGGAGAAAAATCTTGGGTTGTTTCCGTTAAGCGGCCACATTCTACTATCACCAGGCGCATTGGTTGTCAGGGCCATTTGGGCCAGCTCGCTCGCGCCGCTCATGCCGATCCAGAAGCTGCCTGCAGAATAATTATAGGCGGTCGTAAGATCCGCATGTTTACGTGTGACATTTGCCACAGAAGTTGTGCCGACTGTATCCACGATAGAGATAAGTTCATTAAGCGATGTAATCATAGCGCCGAGCGTCCCGCCATTATCTGCAAAAATCTTAATGGTGACAGATTGGCCTACTTGTCCATAAGGCGCAGCACTATATATGTCCATGCCAGTGATGGCGCCCGCATTAGCGAAGCTGACCAGCTCCAAGAAATTCTGACCGGCAGTGTTATTGCTATAATTTGGCGTCCCACTGCCGCCAGTGGTGTCGGGGCTGTAATCCCAGATGATGCCGGCGGAGGCTGTTGAAATGGAAACAACAGAAAAAGCAACGATGGCTAAAGTTTGTTTGAAAGAGGTAAAAATACGCATATTTAAATATCCTTGGATTAAATGTTACTATACTCAATATTATATTCATCATATTACATTACATCATAAGCAATTACCGTGCCATATGAGAGAAATGGCTGAATTCTGGGATTATGTGAGATTTTGATAACGGGGCCTTTATGAAATGTGTAAAATATCCTGACAGTTTTTTAGCCTATTTTACAGTTTCTCATAAATATCACCATGTTGTGCCCGCTGAGATACGCGTTCGACTTGAAGTTCAGCTCGTCGGGTGGTATCACTGCTGAAATAGCTGTCGATCAGTTTGACGCACCCTGATTACATGCCTATCGACGGGCCAAAGATGATTAGTCACACAAGGTAAATTATGTCAGAAAAAATCTCCTTAAAAATGGATGAACTTTCATCCGAACTGGAACAATGTCGCCGCCTATCCGCGGAAACGCCCTTGATTAATCCCTATCAGCAATTATCATACCGCTTGTTGAAGCAGATGAAGGCAGGACAATTGTCGTCGGAGGATATCGATGGGGTGGTCGGGGAACTTTCGGTGCAAAGTTTGTTAAATCGGGGTAAGCGCGCAAGGGCGTACGTCAAAGAAACAAACAGCATAAAGAACCAAGCACGGCTCAACGAATGTTTCTTAAATATTGCCAAGGGAAAATCCTTTGAAGCGTTTCAAGCCATCATTCAGCGCGAAATCGTGGGAATTGTCATTACGGGCCATCCGACTTTTGGTTTTAGCAGCGATCAATATGATATATTATCTGGCCTTATCGATGGTTCTCTGAGCCAAGATGCGGCAGCAATAGAGTTTGCCCAATGTAATGATCGTCCCGATGATGGCCTTACCCTTGAATATGAATTCCTACAATCAGAACGCGCTTTGCTTAACCTGCAACAGGCTATTGGGCTATTATATAAAGTCGCCATGAAAGCGGCGCGGGAAGCCTATCCAAAAGATTGGAAAAATCTTGAGCTTAAACTTGTCACTGCGGCAAGTTGGGTTGGTTTTGATGTGGATGGCCGTGATGATATTACATGGATGGATAGCGTTAATTTCCGCACCCGCATGGCGCACCGTCAATGCGAAGTCTATTTGGCGCGTTGGTCAGAGGTTGGGGGAAATGGACGGATTGCTAGCCTTCTCGAGCAGTTGAAAAATATATTCGCCGCAGACCTGAATAATATTCCAAAAGATGCCAATGATGAAGTCGCTGTTCGTGTTTTTGCCCGCCATATGGCCAAAGCTGGGACATCCGCGACCCAGATACCATCGGCGATATTGGCCGAATTGGACGCCATCATATCCGATAGTCCGGACGATGAACGTCTCATTGAAATGAGCGTTTTTCGGGCAATTTTTGCCAATTTCCGTTCGGGGTTTTCTCACATCCATTTTCGCTTGAACGCGGTTCAGCTCCATAATGCCATCCGGCCCATGGTCGCCATGGAAAAGGATCCCGATGATGCCACAAGCCGCAGACGCTATATGTCTGCTGCCAGTAAATTGCTTACCCATATAGAGACTGAAACCATTGGTTATGAAACCATTCTTCATGAGCAGACCACGGCGAAACGCTTGTTTATGATTGTGGCGCAATTCTTGAAATATATTGACGCCGATACGCCCATTCGTTTTCTTATTGCGGAATCCGATACGCCCTTCACGGTTTTAGCGGCCCTCTGTTACGCCAAATTATTTGGGGTAGAAGATAAAGTGGATATCTCGCCGTTATTTGAAACCGACCAAGCTTTGGTGCGCGGCGCAGAAGTAATTGAGGAACTCCTGGAAAACCCCCATTATTTTGCTTATGTCAAAAAACGAAAACGCCTCTGCATTCAGGCAGGTTACTCCGATGCGGGCCGTTATTTGGGGCAGGTGGCGGCGGGGCTTGCCATTGAAAGATTACGTATTAAGCTTGCCAAACTATGGTCAAAATTCGACCTCTCGGATGTGGAGCTTGTCATATTTGATACGGGCGGTGAGTCTGTGGGGCGGGGCGCACATCCCGAAGGCTTTGGGGGTCGTCTTGACTATATGCACACACCCGAAGCACGGCGTTTGGTGCAAAGCAACAATATGGCCTATAAGCAGGAATTCAGCCTTCAGGGCGGGGATGGTTATCTGTGGCTTCATACGCCGGATCTTGCCTTTGCCACCTTAACCCGGGTGATGGAAAATATGCTTGCGCCTGTGGATGATAGGCCGGATCCTTTTTATATAAATACCGATTGGTCACTCGATTTTTTCCTCACGGTTAAAGGCTATAATAATGCCATTTCTTCTGATCCCGATTTTATGCGGCTCATTTCTATTTTGGGGACGGAAATTTCTTATCCGTCTGGCTCACGCATGACCCTTCGTCAGGACGAAGGCGTGGTCAGGCGTCCCCTTGAAAAACTGTCTCAAATCCGGGCTATTCCCAATAATATGTTGCTGCATCAATTGGGGTATCTGGCCAATAGCATCGGCGGCGTCGGGATTGCCATGTCGCAGGATGGTCATGGTTTCTGGAAAATGTATGCCCAGTCAGCTCGCCTTCAGCATATTATGAAGATGGTCGTGGCGGCGATTGATGTGACGGATGAAGACTTTTTAGGGGCCTATACCTCCTTATTCCGGCCCCGTTATTGGATGCATTCCGCCCGTTACGAGGATGAAAGCCGTGATCATAACCGTATGCTCAGGCTCGCCAAAATGATGGAAAAAAATGGGGCCTTTGAAGGTTTGAACCGAATTGAGTTAACGTTACGAGAAGATGTGATGTATCTTCGCGATGCCATGAACGGAAATGATACGCCTACCGCCGTCTTTACCTTAAGTGAGGAAGAGCGTAGCCATTACACCTTGCTTCATGTGGTACGCATGGCCTTGATCCAGAAAATATTCATGCTGATTACGCGTATTCCACGGTTTCGGGATCATAAAGGCCTGAGCGTCGACGATTTAATCTTACAGATCTTGCGTTTTCAAATATCGCCGACCCTCTTGCTCTTACGGGAAATTTTTCCCCTTAAAGGGGCCTATGAAATTGACCCTGAAAATCCAGAGTCGATCACTTTTTCAGGCGATGATACTCTTGGCTATAAGTATGAAAATACCAAAATATTTAACGAAATCGAAGTGGCCTACGGCCAAATCAGAAAGATATCACAATCCCTGTCGGCTTTTGTTGGGGCCATAGGCTAGAGAGGCACGCAGCGTATTTCTTTCTTATAGTTCCACTTGTTGCAGATATTTGGGCACGCAGACATCCCAACCATAGGTTTCTTCTATTTTATCTCTGAGGGCGGTGGATGCCTCACTTTCCCCGTGGATCACAAAGACTTTTAGGGGCGGAGTTTTGACATAACTCAGCCAATCTAATATTTCCTGATAGTCCGCATGTGCCGATGTGTTGCCCATATATTCGATGCGGGCGCGTACGGGCCACATTTGTCCGTGTATTTTGATGTCTTTCTCCCCTTTGAGGATTCTATCGCCTCTTGTCCCGCCGGCTTGAAAGCCTGTGAAGAGAATCGTATGGCGACTATCCCCAATATAGTTTTTCAGATGGTGTAAAATTCGGCCGCCCGTCGCCATGCCACTGGCTGAAATTATAATAGAAGGCATCGCTTGCCGGCCTATATTTTTAGATTCTTCAACGCTTTTGGTATAGGTGGCTATATCACATACGTCGGCCCATTCCTGATTTGATAGCTTGTGATCATCGCCGTGACGGCATAAAAGGTTGGTGACGTTGATGGCCATGGGGCTATCTAAATAGATGGGGATATTTGGGATTTTTCCTTTTCTTTTTAAGTCATGAATATAATAAAGCAGATTTTGACTGCGCCCAACGGCAAAGGCCGGAATGACAACCATGCCGCCCTTGGCGGCGGTGCTTGTAATAACATCTCCGATCATATCAACAGGGTCTGCTTTATCATGAAGCCTATCGCCGTAAGTCGATTCAACCACCAAATAATCCGCAGCTTCAATATGTTCTGGTAAGACCATAACCGGATCATTGGGACGGCCGATATCTCCCGAAAAGACAATGGTTTTCTGGCCGTTATCTATATGAATGAAGGCGGCCCCTAATATATGCCCCGCCCGGCTTAGGGTAATCTCCAGGTCGTCTCCTATCTTAAAGGCCTTATGGAATTTTACAGGATGAAAATTTGTGAGGGCGGCCATAGCATCTGCTTGAGTATAAAGAGCTTTTGCGACGTCATGGCGACTATACCCATATTTGTTGGCGCGCCGGGCATCTTCTTCTTGTAAATAGCCACTATCGGGCAATAATATTTTACAAAGGTCATAAGTTGCCGAAGAACAGTATATTTTCCCTTTGAAGCCGTGCTTTACCAAAAGAGGGATGTAACCGCTATGGTCAATATGTGCATGCGTGAGTATGACAGCATCGAGCGTAGCGGGATCAAAAGGTAACTTAGCCCAATTGCGAAGTCTTAAGGTCTTATGACCTTGAAATAAGCCACAATCTATCAATATTTTTTTGTCGTTATTTTCAATGAGATATTTTGAGCCCGTCACGGTTTCCGTGGCCCCCAGAAAACTTAACTTCATGTTTTTTCCTTGGTATAAAAAATAACGATAAGAAAAAATAACAGATGCCTGCCGCTTTAGCTAAAGAAAAATAATTATCGTTAATTGTGGTTCATTGTTGCGTTATGTATATTATCTCTCAATAATCAACATTTAAGAAACACAAGGAAAATAAAATATATGGCAATTTCGAAAATGGAACCTGAATTAACGCTGGAATTTTACCGGAATGCGCCGTCGTTTGTGACACATTTGGAATGCTCAATGCACGGCGAACGCTATGAAGCTGGTAAGCCCCATGGTTTATCTGAGGCGGGGAAGCCTTTGTTAGTAAAGTATGATTTAGAAAAAATTGCCAAGTCCGTAACCAAAGAAGACATAGAAAGCCGGCAGGGCGGATTTTGGAAATATAGAGAATTTTTGCCGGTTAATCATGGGAAAAATATAGTTAGCCTCGGGGAAATAATGACGCCTCTTATTCCGCTAAAGCATGCCATACCAGAGGGGGCGGACGTCATTGTTAAAGATGAGGGGCGCTTGCCGACGGGATCGTTCAAAGCACGTGGTTTAGCCCTTGCCGTGGCCATGGCAAGGGAGCTTGGACAAACCCATCTTGCCATGCCGACCAATGGTAATGCCGGGTCGGCCCTCGCGGCATATGGTAGTTCAGCAGGGCTAAAAACAACGATTTTTTGTCCCGATGATACGCCCGAAGTGAATGTCAGGGAAATTGAATTGCAAGGGGCTAAGGTCTATAAAGTGAATGGCCTGATTAATGATTGCGGCAAAATAGTTTTGAATGGCAAGGCGGATATTGGCTGGACCGACATTTCCACTTTAAAAGAGCCTTACCGGATTGAAGGCAAGAAAACCATGGGGCTGGAACTTGCGGAACAATTCGGCTGGGATGTGCCCGACGTAATCTTTTACCCCACGGGCGGCGGTACGGGTTTGATTGGCATGTGGAAGGCCTTTCAGGAACTCGAGGCGATCGGCTGGATTGGGCCGAAGCGGCCGCGTATGGTCGCGGTTCAGTCAACGGGATGCGCACCAATTGTCAAGGCTTGGGAAGATGGCGCTGAACATGCCCCCCTCTGGGAAAATGCCTTTACAGTAGCCTCGGGAATTAGAGTGCCCGCCGCCGTCGGCGATTTTCTGATTTTGCGCGCGGTGCGGGAAAGCGGAGGATTTGCCATTGCCGTTACTGATGAGCACATCATGCAAGCACGGGATGAGGTTGCCCAAAAAGACGGTCTTCTTTTATGTCCAGAAGGCGCCGCCACCTTCGCCGCATGGCAAAAAGCGCTGGAAACTGGGCAAGTGAGCAAAGAGGAGCGTGTCTTGTTATTCAATTGCGCCACAGGCTTAAAATACCCCATGCCAGAAAGTGACCACCCCATTGATTGCACCGCGCCTATTGATTACGACCAATTCACATAAAGAGACCTTATGAAAAATTATGAACATCTCGGCAAATATGATTATCTGGATTCCATAGAAGGGTTTCATACGTCCGACCAGAAGAAGAAAGAGCCGCCGTGGGCGCGCGTAAAGACCTTACTGCCAGGCGTTCTGGTCTGCGGTACGGTGGCGCTGGCGGCAAAATTCATCGCACAACATTATGCCGCGCCCGTGATGCTTCTTTGCTTGCTCTTGGGGATGGTTTTTCATTTTATGTCACAGGAAAATCCGACAAAAAAAGGTGTGCAATTCACCTCTCAGGCAATATTAAGGGTCGGTGTTGCGCTCATTGGTGCGCGGATAATATTGGCTGACTTTACTTCTCTTGGGGGCGGCATTCTCACCTTAGTTATTGCCGCTATCATTGCGGTCATCTTATCGGGGCTGCTTTGGGCGAAGCTTTTGAAACTAGACCGTGAACAGGGATTGTTGATTGGCGGGGCCACGGCTATTTGCGGGGCCTCTGCGGCTTTGGCGCTCTCAGCGGTGATGCCAAAATCAAAAACGCTGGAACATAACACGCTCGTTGCCGTGGTTGGAGTGACCGCCATGGGAACGATCGCCATGATTTTTTATCCTGTGATCATTGGTTACTTAGGATTTAATGATCATCAAGCTGGTATTTTGATCGGCGGAACTATCCATGATGTCTCTCAGGTCGTCGGGGCGGGATATAGCATATCGGAAGACGCGGGAGATACGGCAATATTGGTGAAGCTCATTCGCGTTTTTATGCTCATTCCTGTTCTGTTAATTTTTGCGCTTGGCTTTAGGAAACACAAAGATGAGGGAAGCTCGGGACGATTCCTTTTCCCCAATTTCCTGATGGGTTTTTTGGCGCTGGTTATTTTAAACTCTTTACAGATTATTCCGCCGGTAGTTCTGGATTTTTTGCAGGGGGCGAGCAAATGGTTATTGGTGATGGCGATCACGGCTGTGGGGATGAAAACGTCCTTAAGAAAAATGTTTTCTTTGGGGTGGAAGCCAATTTTTCTTATTTTGATTGAAACCGTGACCATTTCAATTCTTTACTTTACCGTAATCGTGATGGGCCTCGTCTGAAAAGAGGCATATATCTACTTGCCAACGACCCCTTATTAATTATACGGTTGTCGTGTGAGAATAAATAGTGATGGGAATGTAGAATGATCATAGGTCAAAAAAAGATATTTCTAGGGGCGCGGCTTTTATGGCTCTTGGCTATCCTTCTTGTTATTGTTGTCTTAAGCGGGGGGCCTGGCGTTCATTTGGGCCTTTGGTCTCCCTTTAATGGCTTTGTTTTAACCATGAAGGCGGGTTTTTTGGGAGGGCTTGTCCTGGCGGCTCTTTCGGTGATTGTCATCGTTATCATTGGCTTGGATAAAAAGAAATCTGGCATGGGCAAGGCTTTATTAACATTGCTTATGGGGTTGTTGCTTGCATCCCCTGTGGGGTATTTGCGTTTATCAGGCGGCGGCGGCGTTCCGCCCATTCATGACATCACTACGGATATGGTTAATCCACCGAAATTTATGGCGTTGGTCGGAAAACGCGGGCAGGATGCCAACAGCCTTATCTATGACGCGATAAAAATTGGGTCATTACAGAAAAAATTCTATCCTGAAGTTGCGCCTCTTATCATATCGGATGATCCCACCCATGCCTTTGTGAAAGCCCTGGAGGTTGCGGGTGACTTAGGCTGGCATATCACAGGCATTGATTCCAAGACACAGCGGTTTGAGGCGACGGATTATTCATTCTGGTTCGGTTTTGCCGATGATATTGCAGTCACAATCAAGGCCACTGAAACAGGCAGTCAGATAGATCTTAGAAGCGTCTCGCGAGTGGGCATAAGTGATCTTGGCGTCAATGCGAAAAGAATTATGGCCTTTCAGAAGGCATTCCATAATTTACCTTAACCTGAAGGCCGAAAAAATGTCCATGATTGTCAATAGGCGGGATATAGATTTCCTGATGTATGAGGTATTTGACCTTGATCAGCTATTATCCGTTTCGCGTTTTGGCGAATATGACCGAGAGGTGATTACGGCGGTTTTGGATACGGCAGAAACCATCGCCCAAGACAAATTTCTCTCCTGCGCGGCAAAACTCGATGCCAATGAGCCGACCTTCGATGGCGAGAAGCTTTATATCATCCCAGAAGTTAAAGTCGCCTTGCAAGCCTATGGTGTGGCAGGTTTTTTTTCAGCTTCTTTTAATGAAGATATCGGCGGCATGCAGATGCCCTTTATGGTCAGTTCGGCCTTAAATGGCATTTTTACCTGCGCTAATGTGGGGATTTCCAGTTATTTTTTCTTAACGCAGGCCAATGCGGCGCTGCTTGCCGCCTATGGCAGCGAAGCGCAAAAGGCGACCTATTTACCGCCCATGCTTGCGGGCCGTTGGTACGGCACGATGTGTTTATCAGAACCACAGGCGGGGTCATCTTTATCGGATATACGTACGAAGGCGACCTTGGATGAGGAAGGTCGCTACCTTATTACGGGCACCAAGATGTGGATTTCGGGCGGGGAACAGGATATCTCCGAAAATATTGTGCATATGGTGCTGGCGCGAATTCCCGGCGGCCCGGCAGGGGTCAAGGGGCTTTCTTTGTTTATCGTACCTAAATACAGGGTCAAGGAAGACGGCAGCCTCGGGCAAAATAATAATATTGCCCTGGCGGGGTTAAATCACAAAATGGGCCATCGGGGGACGACCAATTGCCTGCTTAATTTTGGCGAGAGCGGGGCGTGTTACGGAACCATAATAGGGGAGCCTCATAAGGGGCTGTCTTATATGTTCCATATGATGAATGAGGCGCGGGTAGGTGTGGGCTACGGCGCCGTTATGTCCGCGCTGGCCGGCTATCTTTATTCTTTGGATTATGCCCGAAACAGGCCGCAGGGACGCCATCCTCACGATAAAGATCCAAACTCACCACAGGTCATGATTATTGAGCATGCCGATGTGAAGCGATTATTGATGGCCCAGAAGGCCTATGTGGAGGGCGGCTTATCCCTTGTCACCTATTGCGCGGGCCTTATTGATGCACAATCCATCACGGATGATAGGGACGAAAAGCAGGAGATTGGTCTTCTACTGGATATTCTCACGCCCATTGCAAAATCATGGCCGGCGGAATTTTGTCTTGAGGCCAACAAACACGCCATACAGATTTTAGGCGGCTATGGTTATACCCGGGAATATCCGGTGGAGCGCTTTTATCGGGATAACCGCCTCAATCATATTCATGAGGGGACACATGCCATTCACGCTATTGATCTTTTGGGCCGCAAGGTTCGTATGAAGGACGGCGCGGCTCTGAACGCCTTGGAAAAAGTCATGGAAGCCACAATAGAGCAGGTGAAAGAGATTGAGGCATTATCTCAATATGCAAATGATCTTGTTGCGGCTTTTGATGCCTTGAAAGAAACGGCGGATGCGGTGGCGAAAACATCCAATGTCACTTTAATGCTGGCCAATGGGACGCTTTATCTGGATGCTTTTGGTCATGTGGTTGTTGCCTGGCTTTGGTTGAGACAAGCGGCGGCGGCTTTAGAAGGTCTGGAGAGTAGCCAAAATGATAAGGATTTTTATGAGGGAAAACTGGCCGCATGCCAGTATTTTTTCCGCTATGAATTGCCGACAATTTATCCTAGGCTTACCCTTGTGGCCTCTCTTGATGACACCTGTTTAACCCTAAAAAACAGCCACTTCATTGGCCAATAACATCTTAAAAAATTATAAGGAAACGCGCCGTCATGGATAAGCAGGATTATTCTACCATTTATCGGGCCTGTACTCTTTGTGAAGCCATCTGCGGATTAGAGATCACCGTGAAGGATAACGCGGTTATAGCCATAAAGGGTGATAAAAAAGACCCTTTCAGTAAGGGACATATCTGTCCAAAAGCGACGGCATTACAGGATATTCAGGAAGATTCAAATCGCATCAAAGTTCCCCATAAAAAAGTTGACGGGCAATGGGTTAAAATTGGCTGGGCAGAGGCTTTTGACCTTGCCATAGATAAAATATGGGATATTCAGCAAGAATATGGCCGCGATGCGGTGGGCGTCTATCTGGGTAATCCCAATGTTCACAATTATGGCTCGTTAACCCATGGGCCGCAATTTTTGCGGTTGCTCAAAACAAAGAATCGTTTTTCGGCAACTTCCGTCGACCAGCTGCCTCATCAATTCATTTCTAATATGATGTATGGCCATCAGTTCCTTATTCCACTTCCTGATATTGATCACACGGACCATATGATCATTATGGGCGCGAACCCGGTTGTTTCAAATGGCAGTATGATGACCGCGCCAGACGTTAAAAACCGTCTCAAAAATATCATGAAGAGAGGCGGGAAGGTCGTTGTCATTGATCCGCGAAATACGGAAACAGCAAAAATCGCCTCTGAGCATCATTTTATCAAGCCGGGCAGGGATGTGATTTTTTTGCTGGCCTTTTTAAATCATTTATTTGACGCAAAGCTCGTGGATACGGCGCATCTTACGGAAAAACTTGATGGCTTCGATAATATTCACGACCTGATTAAAGATTTTTCAGGCGGCGACGTGGAACAGCTTACAGGAATATCATTGATCGCCATTCAAAATATGGCAGAAGACTTTGCTGGGCAGGATAAAGCCGTCTTTTATGGCCGTCTGGGGGTTTCGGTAAATCCTTATGGGGCGCTTTGTCAGTGGCTTATTCAGTTAATTAATATCGCCACGGGCAATCTTGATAAAGTTGGCGGCGCGATGATCCCGCTGCCAGCCCTTGATTTGGTTGGCTTTAATCTGATCGGACGCGGCGGTTATGGCCGATGGCAGAGTAGGGTCAGCCAGCGGCCTGAAGTTTGCGGAGAACTGAGCAGCGCCCTTATGGCCGAAGAGATTTTAACAGAAGGGCCGGGACAAATCAAAGCCATGATCTTAAGCGCGGGAAACCCCATCCTGTCCACCCCCAATGGCGGGCAGCTTGAAAAGGCCTTTGAAACACTGGATTTTACCTTAGCTATTGATTTTTACATCAATGAAAGCACAAAACATGCGGATCTTATTTTGCCGCCAACCGCGCCGCTGGAACATGATCATTATGATGTGACTTTTTTCGCGCTCGCCGTCAGTAACGTCACTCGTTTTAATGAAAAAGTCATTGAGGCAGATCAGGGCGCTTTGCATGATTGGGAAATATATCATGAACTCATGATTCGGATGCTTCAAAAAATGGACGCCCCCAAATTGCCGAAGAAAAGATCGCCGCAGCGCTTGGTGGCACTTGGGCTTGCTAACGGCCCTTATGGAAAAAGACGACAAAGGCCAGAAGCCCTTACCCTTCATAAATTAAAGGAAAATCCCCATGGCCTTTACTTGGGTGATTTAAAGCCGTTATTACGCAAGCGGCTTAAGACAAAGAACGGTCTGATTTCCTGCGCGCCAGCCTTGTTGGTCGCTGATCTTTTGAGGGTAAAAGAAGACCTTTCCTCACATGAGGTTGTTGAGAGCCTCTTGCTGATTGGCCGCCGTGATATCAGGACGAATAATAGCTGGTCTCATAATTCAAAACGCCTTGTGAAGGGAAAAAACCGTTGCACAGTATTAATCAACCCCCAGGATATGACAGCCCATGGTCTTAAAAACGGGGAAATCATCGGCATTAAAAGTCGCACAGGAAATCTTAAAATTCAAGTGGAAGAAACCACAGATATGATGCCAGGCGTTGTGAGTATTCCCCACGGATGGGGACATGACCGGGAAGGTGTCTTGCTTGACGTCGCCCGCAAGCATGGCGGGGTGAGCGTTAATGATTTGACTGATGAAAAACAGACCGATCATTTGATTGGAACGGCTGCCGTAAATGGCATTCCAGTTCAAATATATTCCCTGGAGGCGTAAAATTCTGCACGCATTATAATTTCGCTACTCATAATGCTTGCAGAAGCCTTAGCCCAGTGTTAATTTCCCCTCAAAATAAGGCCCCTTAAATTTTCTCTTTTAAATGGAAGAGCAGGAAAGAGCAGAAAAAATGTCTGTAGATAAAAAAATCGTTGCGAAAATAGCCGATTTGGCCCGGATCAATGTGCCAGAGGAACAGCTGGAACCGTTGGCGGGTGAATTGAATAACATCCTTGACTGGATTGAGCAACTTTCCGAGGTTAATACGGACGGCGTCGCGCCGATGACCAGTGTGGTTGCGTTTACGCTGCCATTTCGGGCGGATAAAGTAACAGACGGAGGGTATCGGGATGAGATATTGGCCAATGCGCCGAGTGCTGATCACGGTTTCTTTGCTGTACCAAAAGTGATCGAGTAGGATAGAGAGCATGACACAAGATTTAACAAAGCTCACCTTGGCGGCGGCGCGGGATGGTCTGACAAAAGGCGATTTCACCTCACGGGAATTAACCCAGCAATATCTGTCCGCGATGGAAAACGGGCGGGAAATGAACAGCTTCATCGTGGAGACGGCTGATATTGCCTTACATATGGCCGATAAGGCCGATGAGATGATCGCGGCAGGAAACGCAACCGGAATGACGGGCATTCCCATCGCGGTCAAGGATCTTTTCTGTACCAAAGATGTTCATAGCTGTGCGGCCAGTCATATTTTAAATGGTTTCAAGCCAAAATATGAATCCACGGTGACGGCAAATTTATGGCATGACGGGGCGGTTATGCTCGGCAAGACAAATATGGACGAATTTGCCATGGGCTCTTCCAATGAAACAAGTTTTTATGGGCCTGTGAAAAACCCCTGGCGAGCCTTGGACGATAAGGGCGTCCTTGACACAAAAGATTACGTACCTGGCGGCTCATCAGGGGGGTCTGTTGCGGCGGTAGCGGCCGACATGGCCATGGCGGCAACGGGAACTGATACGGGTGGCTCTATCCGTCAGCCTGCGGCCTTTACCGGCCTCGTGGGCATGAAGCCAACCTATGGCCGTTGTTCGCGCTGGGGCATGATTGCCTTTGCATCGTCATTGGATCAGGCGGGGCCGATCACCAAGACGGTACGCGACGCAGCGATCATGATGGAAAGCATGGCAAGTTATGATGTTAAGGATAGTACGTCCGTCGAGCGCATCGTGCCTAATTATGAACATGCGCTGACCGGCGATATTCGCGGTATGAAAATTGGCATACCCAAAGAATATCGTATGGATGGCATGCCAATGGAAATTGAAAAGCTTTGGCAGGACGCGATTGGCTGGATGAAAGCCGCTGGTGCGGAAATCATTGATATTAGCTTGCCCCACACAAAATATGCCCTGCCCACCTATTATATTGTGGCACCAGCCGAGGCCTCATCAAACCTTGCCCGCTACGACGGCGTTAAATATGGCCTTCGGGTTGAGGGGGACAGCCTTGATGGGATGTATAAAAATACCCGCGCCGAAGGATTCGGAGATGAAGTAAAGCGCCGAATCTTGATCGGAACGTATGTTTTGTCTGCGGGATATTATGACGCCTATTATCTGAAGGCCCAGAAAATTAGAACCCTGATTGCCCAGGATTTTGCCAAGGCCTACGCGCAAGTGGATGTTATTTTAACGCCGACCGCGCCAAGTGCGGCCTTTGCCATGGGAGAAAAATCTGATGACCCCATTGCCATGTATTTAAATGATATTTTCACGGTTCCTGCGAGCCTTGCCGGCCTGCCGGCCATATCGGTTCCGGCGGGATTAAGCAAGAATGCCATGCCCCTTGGCTTGCATCTTATCGGCCGCGCCTTTGACGAAGAAACCCTATTGAGGGCCGCCCATGTCCTTGAACATGCCGCAGGCTTTACCGCGAAACCCAAAGTATGGTGGGGAGAGAAATCATGACAAAATATGTAAAAGGCGCCACAGGCGATTGGGAAGTCGTTATCGGCCTGGAAATTCATGCTCAGGTTCTTTCGGAATCAAAGCTTTTCTCGGGGTCTTCAACGAAATATGGTGCCGAGCCAAATACGCAGGTAAGTTTCGTGTGTAGTGCCATGCCCGGTATGTTGCCGGTCATTAACGAGGAATGCATCCGTCAGGCGGTGCGTACAGGCCTTGCTATGGGCTGTAAAATTAATTTGCGGTCTGTTTTTGATCGGAAAAATTATTTTTACGCTGACTTACCGCAGGGTTATCAGATTTCTCAGTTTAAAGATCCCATCGTTGGCGAAGGAGAGCTCGTTGTTGATCTTGAAGATGGCTCAACGAAGACGATTGGCGTGGAACGCCTGCATCTTGAACAAGACGCCGGTAAATCTATGCATGACCAGCATCCCACGCAAACCTATATTGATCTTAATCGTTCGGGTGTGGCCTTGATGGAAATTGTGTCGATGCCTGATATGCGTAGCGCGGAGGAAGCAGGGGCCTATTTCCGTAAAATTCGGAGCTTGGTTCGTTATGCGGGAACCTGTGACGGGAATATGGATCAAGGGTCTATGCGTGCAGACGTCAATGTTTCCGTTCGTCGCCCCGGCGCGGAGCTTGGAACAAGAACAGAAACAAAAAATGTAAATTCCATTCGCTATATGATGCAAGTTATCGATTTTGAAACCCGCCGTCAGATTGATATTCTGGAAGATGGCGGCGTAATAGCCCAAGAAACGCGTCAATTCGATCCGGCTAGCGGGACGACGAGCAGCTTGCGGTCAAAGGAAGAAGCCCACGATTATCGCTATTTCCCCGATCCTGACTTGTTGCCCTTGACGTTTGCTCAGGAATTTGTGGATGATTTGGCCAAAAGTCTGCCCGAACTTCCCGATGCCAAGAAAGAACGTCTCATCACGGAATTGGGGATTTCTGCCTATAATGCGGGCGTTTTGGTGGCGGAAAAGGAAAGTGCCGATTATTTCGAGGACTTGCTTGAGGCCTTAACCCATAAAACAGGTAACGATAAAAAATCATTGGCCTCTCAGGCGGCAAACTGGGTCATTGGGGATCTTTTTGGTGCCTTGAAGAAAGCCAGCAAATCGGTCACGGAGAGCCCCGTGTCCATCAAAGATGGCGCAGAATTGCTCTCGCTTCAAGTTGACGGCACTATTTCGGGCCGTATTGCCAAGGATGTCTTCGAAATCATGCTGGAAACAGGTCAAAACCCCGAAAAAATAGTCGAAGAAAAAGGCTTAAAACAAGTCTCGGATTCTGGGGCCATTGAAGCCATTATTGATCAAGTCATCGCGGACAATGCCGATAAGGTCGTGCAATATCGCGGCGGCAAAGACAAGCTGTTTGGTTTTTTTGTTGGCCAGGTGATGAAGCTTACAGGGGGGAAAGCCAACCCGCAAGTGGTTAATGACTTGCTGAGGCCTAAGCTGGATGCTTAAGTTCCTGTTATAAAGACACGGCGCGTTCGTATTTGCCTGTTATTCAAGTGTGGTTCCCATAAAAATTGACTGCTGGTCATTTTATGCTGCGGGGATCATATTATTGCCATAATTAACCATATACTGTAGTATGGTTAATGAAAGATGCTTTTTGTGTCTTTTTAACGCAACTCAAATGGTAGGGGAAAACCATGTCACATATCGACCTTAAAAAAATTCTACTTATTTCATCAATATCCTTCGTTACCGCTTTTGGACTTGCGGCCTGTGGGGATAATGATAAAGCCAAGGCTCCTGCTGCTGTAGAGAAATCTGCTGAGGATGCAACGCCTGCAGAATCAACCGTGACCGATGACGTCAAGACGATGGCGACAGAAAAGGCTGGTGAAGTTATTGAAGATGCAAAAGCTAAAGCAACCGAAGCTGCCGATACGGCCAAACAGGCTGCCATAGACGATGCGAAGAAAAAAGCGGAAGAAGAGTTAAAAAAGAATATGCCGCAGTGATCTCGGCGGGATATAGTTAATTTTAAAAAACAAACATTGTTAACATTTGTTTTTTAAATAATAATAAAGCTATAAAATCAATGTCTTATAAGTTTCTTGGCGCCATTAACTTTATGTTTACTAAAAGGGCGGCATTCTATAAATCATAAGAACTGGAATAGCCAGATAAGGCAACAGTTTGACATATTAAATGATGTTATGGAGTTACGGCAATGGGACAAATAGATCACACATATATCGCAAATTGTATTGAGAAAGCAGAATCAGGTACGAAGGAAGCCCTTTACGACCTTGGTCTGCTTTATTCTTTAGGGCAGGGCGTCGCTCAAGATTTTATTGAGGCCCATAAGTGGTTCAATCTCGCAGCTGTTCGAGGCATGAAAAGTGCCCAGATTGACCGCGCCGAGATCGCGGAAGATATGTCAAATAATGACATATCAATTGCACAGCGTATGGCACGTGAATGGCTGTCTACGCATTAATTTTCAAGCGAGACTCACGTGTGGTTGTTTTCCCCTTGGTTATAGAGCCATCACATCAGTTTCGCTGTCTGGATCATGTATAAAACCGTCATCATTTTCTGTCATCATAGCATAATATAGCCGATTTGAGTCAGGGGTTTTAGTCATGGCTTTTCCGGCACGTCGTTTTATATTATATGATGATTATCCAATCAGTGGAATTGATTATTATTGATAAAGCAAAATAAACTCTTTCTTTTGTAAACAACAGTTGACGTCGGATGGCCTTTCCACTAAAAACGGCGGCGGAGAGGTGGCTGAGTGGTCGAAAGCGCGCCCCTGCTAAGGGTGTATACCTTCACGGGTATCGAGGGTTCGAATCCCTTCCTCTCTACCATTTTCCTATCTAACTTATTGTCCTATATAATCTTCCCGTCAGAGGTAGAGAGTCGTTCGTACTTTGTACACTGAGCGGTACACTATGAGGCGTAGGTTTTGCTTTTCAGGCACGCCAAATCTCTATATTAAAAACGGTAGATATTTTTATCGTTTACAGATGACCGCGTGTTTATACCCTCATCTGGGGCCGAGAGAGATTCGCAGGCCTTTAAGGACAGGTGATATTAAAACAGCCCGCCTACGCTATGCTCTTGCAGACCTGCTTGTTAAGAAATTAATAGTGAATACAGAACATATGATGACTAGGGTGTTGACTCTATTGTGTTAATAGGCATGCAAAAGTGACCCACTTTGGTGGGTAAATGGCGTTTAAAATTGACCCACCTTATCTGTTAACATCCTCGCGGGATTAGCGAGGAGGATATAAGGGTGATTTTAATGGAAAGCGCAGCTAAAGTACGGCGTCTCGTGCTGCGAGACGGCCACAGCATCAGATCGGTTAGTCGTGACACGGGGCTATCTCGCAATACAATCAAGAAGTATCTCAAGGATAGCGCCCCGCCGCACTATCACCGCGAGCAGGCCCCTGTTCGCCATAAGCTCGTTGGTTATGACGAACGACTGACGCTCTATTTTGAGCAAGACTTAAAGCGACCTAAGCGGGAGCGGCGCACGGCTTTAAAGCTTTATGAGCAACTTTTGACGGAGGGCTATAGCGGGTCCTATTCGCCGGTTTGTCGGTTTATCAAGCAATTGAGGGAGGATGGGTCAGTGTTAGGCAAAGCCTTTATCCCGCTGCACTTCAAAGCGGGGGATGCTTTGCAATTTGATTGGAGTGAAGAGCATGTTGTGCTGGGAGGCGTGGAGCAGAAGGTCAAGGTGGCGCACTTTAGACTGAGCCATAGCCGCAAAGCTTTTATAGCCGCCTATCCTTGCGAAACCCAAGAGATGGTTCTAGCGGCTTTTGTGCGGGCGCTGAGTTTTTATGGTGGCGTGCCGCGCCGGGTTATTATTGATAATCCTAAGACGATGGTGACCTTTGTCTCACGCTCAAAAGACAGGACCTTCCATCCGCGTTTTCTCGCGCTAATGAACCATTATGTGATCGAGCCTGTCGCCTGCACACCCGCAGCAGGCTGGGAGAAAGGGCAAGTTGAGCGGCAAGTTCAAGATATTCGCCGCCAACTGTTCACGCCAAAGCTTAGCTTTGATGACCTGGAGAGTTTAAACGGCTGGCTTGCCCTGCGCTGTAACGAACTGGGATCCCGCCGTCATCCTGACAAGCAAGACCAGACCATTGATGAGATTTATGAGCGGGAACAAGCTGAGTTGAGGCCTCTAGGGCAAGCCTTTGATGGCTACGTTGAGAAAGCCCTGCGGGTACGCTCCACCTGCCTCGTTCAATATGACAACAATCGTTATAGTGTTCCTGCGGACTATGCAGGCTGCGCTGTCTCGCTTCGGGCCTACGCGGAGCGGATTGTTCTGGTCTCAGGCCATGAGGTCATTGCAGAGCATCAGCGACACTTTACCAAAAACATCAGCTACTTCGAACCTTGGCACTATGTACCGCTGCTGACGCGCAAGCCTGGTGCCCTGCGTGATGGTGCGCCTTTTATTGAATGGCAACTGCCTCCTGCGATGAGTGCCATCAAAGACCGCTATATGGCCTACACGGGCGGTGACCGCGACTTTGTTGACCTGCTGTTGCTGGTGCAAGAACACGGGTTAGAGACTGTCTCTATCGCCTGCGAATTGGCCGTTGAGCAAAAGACCATCCGCTTGCCGGCTATTATCAACCTGATCAATCAGCTTGTGGAGCCGCTGATTGATCCACTGCCTGACACGCAGCATTACCCGACATTGCAAGTGGCTCCCCAAGCCGACTGCAAACGCTATGAGCGGCTCTATAGCACACAGGAGGTTAGGCTATGAATGCTCTTGTTGATGGCCTAGCCAAACTGCGCCTGCACGGTATGGCAGAGCAGGCCAAGGCGCTTTTGTCGGCAAAGACACCGCCGAAGCTCACCACCGCCCTCCAGCAGTTGATCGAGGCCGAAGTAACCGAGAGACAGGTGCGCTCCATCACCTATCAAATGCGCATCGCCCGCTTCCCTCACCACAAGGACTTCGCTACCTTTGACTACGGCGTATCAGCCGTTAAAAAAGCTGAGATTGAGCAATTGTGCACGGGTCAGTTTACCAAGGGTGCCCATAATCTAATCATGGTCGGGGGTACGGGAACAGGAAAAACCCATATGGCCATTGCCTTGGGCGCAGCCCTGATTACACAAGGCAAAAAGGCACGCTTTCATAATGCTGTTGATCTCATCAATGCATTGATCAAAGAGCAAGCTGACGGCAATACGGGTAAGATTATCCGAAGTCTTAGTCAAACAGACTGCGTGATCATCGACGAGTTGGG